>ENA-OPSD01001378-OPSD01001378.1-human-gut-metagenome-genome-assembly--contig:-NODE-1378-length-18736-cov-31.422515_pt1 | contig 18736 bp, 14 predicted proteins | sample MGYA00241453_ERZ501898 | MGnify/ENA primary metagenome ERZ501898 (study PRJEB25962, sample SAMEA2042226) | human gut metagenome | biome: human gut; feature: human-associated habitat; material: faeces... | reverse complement strand
GTTGTCAGCAGCCCGTTTCACGGTCTGCGTGTAGTTCCTTGTAAACTGACCTAAACAAAGATGTAAATACTGTGGCAGCAAAAATTGAGCAGATTCATATGGAATATACCTCTGTGATTCAATATAATGACGAGAACTCCCTTAGCAGTGTGTTGGCCATTGCTTACCTTGGAACAATGAACTATTATTTTAAGCCGGTCAGGGAATTACCGACAGGGCGTGGCTTTGCTGATTTTGTTTATATTCCGAAGCCTGAGTATATAAATGATTATCCGGCGCTTGTTGTGGAGCTGAAATGGAATAAGAATGCGGATACAGCCATGCAGCAGATTCGTGAGAGACAGTATCCGAATTCATTATTGCAATATACGGGAAACATCCTGCTTGTGGCAATTAACTATGATGAAAAAACAAAAGAGCATGTATGTAAAATTGAGGAATATGCTAAAATACAGAATTAATGATTGAGATATATAAATACAAAAACAAATACAAAAACGGACATGGCAGTTTTGCATGTCCGTTTTTGTTTTTGTATAATAAGTATATGGTATTATGAACCGGGTGGTTTACATAAAGCAGAGTAAAATTTAATCAAGCTTTAATATTAATCCTAATATACGCTTTACAGAGGTCTCCATCTCACTACGAGAGATGGCACCCTTATCATAAGCCTTCTTTACACGATCAGGATATCCATTTCCCATCTTAAGGTCATTTCCGGCTTTTGTCTCCTTGTAATGCTCGCCACAGGTCCACCAGTCGGTTGTGACCATTCCTTCATAGCCCCATTCATCACGCAGTATTCCTGTCAAAAGATCCTCGCTTTCAGAGGCTCTGTAGCCGTTTATCATATTGTAAGAGGACATAATAGCCCATGGATTATTATTCTTTACAATCATCTCAAATGCCTTCAGATAGATTTCTCTGGCAGCTCTTTCTGAAACGCGTGAATCGCTGTTTTTGCGGTTGGTTTCCTTGTTGTTCAAGGCAAAGTGCTTGAGTGTGGCACCGACATTGTTTGACTGGATTCCGCGTACCATGGCACCTGCGAGCTTTCCGGTGACGAATGGATCCTCTGAGTAGTACTCGAAGTTACGTCCGCAGAGAGGACTTCTGTGAATACAGATGGCAGGGGTGAGCCACAGTGCAAGGTTGTTTTCCTTTAATTCTTCACCGCCAGCGCGTCCTACAGCCTCTAAAACATCCGGGTTCCATGTGCATGCGAGCAGTGTGGAGCATGGAAACGCAGTGGTGCATATACCGACCTCAGGTGCTATGCGCACTCCTGCAGGACCATCTGCTGTCATGACAGAAGGAATACCGTATTCAGGCATATTTCCGATACCGAAGGTATTTGCAACACCGGTATTTGGCTGTCCGCCGAGCAGATGAATGAGATCATCGATGGAAAGCTCTGATACAAATTCATCAAGCGTGATACGTCCTTCCACAACATCCATGATGTCGTGACTGCCGTTTTTAGCCATGCCATCGGCAAAGCGGAAGTATGGGATGGCTCTCTGACAAGGAGCAACACCCTCTGTCAGGGAAGGGTCAATGTTGCCAATAGCTGAGTAGTCGGTGTCCACAGGCTCACTTTGAGGCAGAGCTTCATAGCTTCCGTCAGCGAGCATTCTCTTTGGCAGACTTGTAGGAACCAGCTTTGCTGAAAGCTGCTCGGTAATTACATCATGATTTAATATATATGAGTAATCAGCTTTTGTCACGTCACGGACGCTCGTTCCAACGTATATATCATATGAACCGGCTTCAAGTACATATGCAGATTTTTTAACCTTTCCAAGGTCATCATATGATGCCATATCGTTTATTTCCCATGTGAGGATCATAAGCTGTGATTCACCCGGCTGCAGTTCTCTTGTCTTTTCAAAGGCTGCGAGCTCCTTTGCAGGTTTGCCAAGCTTTCCTTGTGGTTTAGCGATGTATACCTGAACAACCTCTTTTCCGGAGAATTTACCTGTATTTGTCACACGGACTTTTGCATAAAGCTTATTGGCCTCAGATGTACAGTTGGAATTCACAACGCCGGCAGAAACAGTCTCCACATCAAATGTGGTGTATGAGAGTCCATAGCCAAATGGGTATACAACCTTCTCGGCAGCTCCCGGAATTGTCTCGAAATAGCGGTATCCGACATATATATCATCGGTATAGTCCACATAGTCTCTTGACTCGTGGAAATTGTAAGTAGACGGATAGTCGTCGAGTGATTTGGCAAATGTATCGACAGTTTTTCCGGAAGGATTGCCATCTCCTACGAGAAGCTCAGCGGCAGCGAGCCCGCCTTCCATGCCACCCTGTAAGGCAAGCAGTGCTGATTGGATCTGATTATCATAAGCAAACCAGGATGTATCAACCATTCCACCGACATTTAAAATTACGATTACATTTTTGAAACTGGCTTTTACAGTGTCAATCATCTCCTTTTCTTTTACGGAGAGACAGAAATCACCATCCTTAAAAAGCTCTGCCGACTTCTCGGTCATCTCGCGTTCGTAGTCCCAAAGAGCTTTGTTGTTGGGGTCAATAACACTCTTTCTGTCCCAGCCTTCTCCGGAGTAGCGGCAGATTGAGATGATAGCAGTGTCGGTATATGCCTGTGCCTTGCTTAAAAGCTCAGCCGGTACATCCGGCTCTATAGTCATGCCGGGTACAGCACCGGCTGCATACTGCTTTTTAATGTCGTTGCGGTAGTAATCGCACAGCTCCTCAAATATGCTTATTTTCTCTTTTTGAAGCTTAAGTCCTTCGTAGAGATTGCGGATATATGCAACGGTTACATCACCGCTTCCGCCACCGCCCTTTACATAGTCGAAAGTACCCTTTCCAAACAGGGCTACCTTAGAACCCGCTGCAAGAGGGAGTACGTTGTTTTCGTTTTTGAGAAGTACCATGCCTTCCTTGGCTGCTTCCTTTGAAAGCTCTATGTGAGCCTTGCTTCCTGTAACTCTTTCACCATTTGCCCCAAGTGGAAGATTAGGAGTGAATTTGAATCGTGACCATTTGTTCATAGCAGATTACCTTTCTTATATTTTTATTATTTAAAGAGCTTCCCATACATTAATATGTTGGGAGCTTGTTCTTTTCGTATAAGATGATTGTAAATTATAAAAGCGATATATACAATTGTGATACTGACATTATTTTAGGTCGATATTGACTTTTTGCGTGAGAGGAGTATATTTTGAAGGTAGAATTTCAAAATATGAATATTGTTTTCTTCGGAACAATTGGATATGCTCAGGCTAATATAGCATAATTAATGATTAAAGGTTCAAAAGGTATCATAGCATTAAATACGAAGTTTGATTTAGTAAGTCAGGGAGAAAATTATGCAGCAATACACACACGAAAACGTCAGATCAATACCACATCTTCCAATCTACTGCGACAGATACGAGGACTACAGGCAGTTTTCACCGAGGCACTGGCATGACCATATAGAGATAATCTATGTAGTTTCCGGCTCACTGCAGGTTGTCTGCGGTGAAAATGAATATACATTGCAAGAAAATGAATTTTTTGTCATAAACTCAAATAAGATACATGGCACGCAAAGCTATGAAAGAGTCAGGGTGCTTCTGGTGCAGATACCGTATGTATATCTGGACAGCTACATAGACGATTATGGACATATAAGGTTTAGAGAGTGCTATGAGACCGAGCATGGCAGCAGAAAATATGAGCAGATGAAGTCTCTTCTTAAGTCGATAGCACATATATACCGGAAAAAGGGCAAGGGCTATGAGCTTCGGCTTATGGCAAAAGTGAACGAATTCTTATATATTTTGTTTACAAATTATTCGTACAAAGAGATGAATGCGGGAAAAGAATCCAGACAGATAGCGCGCCTTAAGGATGTCCTTAGATATGTGGCGAAAAACTATCAGGAGCCAATAGCATTAAAGGAGGCGGCAGACATAGCCTCACTCAATCAGGATTATTTCTGCCGTATGTTCAAAAAATGCATGGGAGTTACATTTCTTGAGTATGTCAATCAGGTAAGAATCAATCACATACATGAGGAGCTTCTGGCAACTGAGGATTCCATCACGGACATACTGGAGCACAATGGATTTACGAATTATAAGGTGTTCAGCCGGATGTTTAAGGCGCAGTTTGGCATGACACCGAGGGAATTGCGGAAATTACAGGAAAATTAAAATGTCATGAATTGGATGTTTTTGTGCTTTTTTTTGTATATTTTAAGGGTACTTAATCGTTATAGTAATGCTGTGGTTACGTGTTACACTGAAAGGTGTGGACAGTAACATGATGCGAGATAGCAAATAACTATAAATGAAAGGGGTACTTTATGAAAAAAAGAGTATTATCAGCCATGCCGTCACAGACGTTTGCAGAGGGAGCGCTGGATGCGGCGCAGCAGACAGGCGAACTAAGCTATGATGGCTACAAAAAAGTGTGGAGCGATGAGTTTAATGGTGATACCGGCTCAACAAAAGAAATAGCTTCATATACATCAGGAAGAGTTTCAACACAGAATAAGCAGACCTTCATATATGGACGATTTGAATGCCGTGCAAAGGTTCCAAAGGGACAGGGAACACTTGCATATCCGGCACCATTTGACCAGCCATTTTACATTATCTTAAATCTTGCTGTTGGTGGAAGCTGGGTTGGAAATCCAAACGATGAGACAAGCTTTGAGAATAATCCATATGTGATCGGTTATGTCCGTGTATACCAGAAGGATAGCTACGATGAAGATGTTAAACGCCCCGGTAAAATAAGTTTAGTTATGTCATGAATCTGATATTTTAAGAAATAATTTTGTATAATACACTGCTGCAAAAATGTATATTATATTACGAAAATGGATCACTGCTGAATATACGTTGGAGGCAGTTGTAACCGTAGATCACATAATAAGTAGAGAATGGAGTAAGTAATATGAAATACGGATATTTTGATGAATCAAAAAAAGAATATGTTATTACAAGACCTGACACACCGGCACCATGGGTAAACTATCTTGGATCGCCGGAGTATGGAGCAATTGTTTCCAATAATGCAGGTGGATACAGCTTTGCAAAGTCAGGTGCAAACGGAAGGCTTTTGAGATATGTGTTTAATCAGTTCGATGAGCCTGGCAGATATATTTATATCAGAGACAACGACAGCAAGGATTACTGGTCAGCTTCGTGGCAGCCTGTAGGAAAGGATTTGAATGAATACAAGAGTGAGTGTCATCATGGAACAGCATACACAAAGATGATGGCTGATTACAGCGGTATTCATTCAGAAGTAAGATACTACGTTCCGCTGAACAAGACATACGAAGTGTGGAATTTGAGCGTGACGAATAATTCTGATAAGGCAAGAAGCCTTAATATTACAGGCTACGCTGAGTTTACAAACAACAGCAACTATGAGCAGGATCAGGTGAATCTGCAGTATTCACAGTATATTACAAAGACAGTATTTGTGGAGAACAGAGTGCGTCAGATGATCCATGCCAATCTTGACCGCATCGAGGATGGCAAGGAAATTGACAACAAGGATGTGGTAAACAGATTTATCGGACTTGCAGGAGCACCTGTTGACAGCTGGTGCGGTGACAGGGGAGAATTTCTCGGAGAATATCACAGATATGGCAATCCTGTCGGAGTAGAGAGCGGAAAGCTTAACAACCACGGCAACTACAACGAGAATAGCTGTGGAGCAATCACAACAGTATTGGAGCTGGCACCGGGCGAGACAAAGACAATAGCATTCTTAGTTGGAATGATAGATAATGAGACAGCAGGAAAGATTGTTGCTTCTTACACGGATACAAAAGCTGTCTGCGACAAAGAACTTGAGGAGCTTATCGCATACTGGCATGGACAGTTATCACATTTCCAGATTAATACACCAAGTGATGAGTTCAACACAATGATCAATACATGGAACGCATATAACTGTTTCATGACATTTATCTGGTCAAGGGCTGCATCATTTACATACTGTGGACTCAGAAATGGATACGGATACCGTGATACGGTCCAGGATATTCAGGGTGTTATACACCTTGCACCAGAGATGGCTGTTGAAAAGATCAGATTTATGCTCTCAGCACAGGTTGATAACGGTGGAGGACTTCCGCTTGTCAAGTTTACACACAATCCGGGACATGAGGATACTCCTGACGATGCTTCCTATGTACAGGAGACAGGACATCCGGCTTACAGAGCTGATGATGCATTATGGCTTTTCCCAACTGTATACAAATATGTATCAGAGACAGGAAATGTAGCATTTATAGATGAGGTCATTCCATTCGCCAACAAGGATGAGGGAACGGTTTACGAGCATTTAAAGAGAGCAATTGATTTTTCGATGAACCACCTCGGAAAACATGGAATGCCTGCAGGACTTTACGCAGACTGGAATGACTGCCTGAGGCTTGGTGCAGATGGAGAGTCAACCTTCGTAGCACTTCAGTTCTACTATGCAATGACTATATTAAAAGAGTTTGCAGCCTATAAGAAAGATGATGAATATATCGCATATCTTGATGAGAGCCAGGAAAAACTCGGAAAGATCATTCAGGAGCTTTGCTGGAACGAGGACAGATTTATCCGTGGATTTACAGGGGATGGACAGGTTATCGGAAAGCGTGATGATCCTGAGGCAAATATGTGGCTCAACCCACAGAGCTGGGCTGTTATAAGTGGATTTGCAAGTGATGAGCAGGCTGATAAGGCTCTTGAAATGGTATATGAAAGACTCAATACCGAGTATGGCGCCATTCTTATGGATCCTCCATATCATGCACACGCATTCGACGGAGCACTCGCAGTGATATACAATGCGGGAACTAAAGAGAATGCAGGAATATTCTCACAGTCACAGGGCTGGATAATTCTTGCTGAGGCACTTAAAGGACATGGAGACAGAGCTTTTAAGTATTTTATTGAAAATGCTCCTGCCGCACAGAATGACAGAGCAGAGATAAGAAGACTTGAGCCGTACTGCTATGGACAGTTTACTGAAGGAAAAGCAAGTCCGAACTTTGGACGTTCACATGTACACTGGCTCACAGGAACTGCTTCAACAGTCATGGTTGGATGTGTAGAGGGAATACTTGGTATGCGTCCTGATTTCTATGGACTTCATATTGCTCCGTCTATTCCAAAAGCCTGGGATGGATTTGAGATAGAGAAGGATTTCAGGGGATGCCATCTTCATATAGTTGTAAAAAATCCTGATCATGTTGAGAGCGGATGCAAGAGCCTTCTTGTAAACGGACAGGCGGTTGAGGGAGACTATATTCCAAAAGAGCTTCTTAGCGAGCAGACAGAGATTGAGCTTACCATGTAAATTTTCCGTAGGTGGGATAATGACTGCTATAGGATTGTATATGGTGTGTGAAAATTTGATTTGTAATTGTATAGAGGATTGATTGAAAATATGAAAAATATAGATTTTATAGACAAATACGGAACCTTCAGGATCAAAAATCCCGAAAACTACAGTGGACTGTATCTGCCGCTTGCAGGGGAAAAAGGGCTTAAATCAAGCATTACACCAACTCTCGGCGGAGACAGTAAAACAAGCCAGAATACCTTTCTTCTGGAACCTGTTAGTATAGAAAATCTCCACAACAATAAAGGCACCAGAAATTTCTGGTGTCGGATTGTGGGAAAGGGCTTCTGGTCAGTATGCGGATCATCTGCACAGCAGGAGGCCGACAGATTTACAGGTAATCAGGATGAAAGTGAGCTTGAGGCAGGTTTAATGTGGCAGAAGCTGCACCGTGCTTCAAAGATATATGGGTTAGAGGCCGACACGACATCATTTGTTACACTTGATGGAAGCATGGAAGTCATGCTTGTGGAGATCACTAACAAGACAGATGAGGCTATGGAGATAGTCCCAATCGGGGCAATCCCAATCTATGGCAGAAGTGCTGACAATATCAGGGATCACAGACATGTGACATCACTTTTGCACAGAATAGAAACCACACAATACGGCATTGAGGTTACACCTGTCCTCTCGTTTGATGAGCGTGGACACCGGAAAAATGATATAAGCTACTTCGTATATGGATCATCCGGAAACGGAGAAAGTCCTGAGAGTTTCTATCCTACCGTTGAGCAGTTTATAGGAGAGGGAGGCTCTTTCCTTATTCCTGAGGCAGTCAGAACTGAAAAAGCAGGTGCAAAGGCCGGAGAAAAATTTCAGGGAAAAGAAGCAGTCGGAGCAATAAAATTTGCAAACCGTATTATAAAACCGCTGGAGACGGTAAGCTATATCATGCTTGCAGGTCTTACGGAAAAAGGAAATGACATAAATGCCATCACCGGACGGTACCGCAGTGTACTTGAAGTAAAAGAAGAACTAAACACCGTCAAGAAACACTGGATAGACAAGGTAAATATTGATTTTGAGACAGGAAATGCCAAGGAGGACAATTATCTTAAATGGATATGTTTTCAACCTATCTTACGAAGAATATACGGCTGTTCGTTCCTTCCACATCATGATTATGGAAAAGGTGGAAGAGGCTGGAGAGATCTATGGCAGGACTGTCTTGCACTTTTACTGATGGAACCTTCGGATGTCCGCAGGATGATTGTAAACAATTATGGCGGTGTGAGAATTGATGGAACCAATGCGACTATTATAGGAAACGAGCCTGGCGAGTTTATTGCTGACAGAAATAACATCACACGTGTATGGATGGATCACGCATTCTGGCCATTTGTAACCACAAAGCTTTATATTGACCAGACCGGTGATACAGATGTACTGTTTGAGCGTACGACGTACTTTAAGGATTACCAGTCTATGAGAGGCACAAGCCATGATGAAGCATGGAATACTACATATGGTAACAAACAAAGGACGGCAGGCGGTCAGATATATTTTGGAACGGTTTTAGAGCATATTCTGATCCAAAATCTGTGCGCTTTCTATGATGTTGGGGAGCACAACGAGATGAAGCTGCACGGTGCAGACTGGAACGATGCGCTCGATATGGCATGGGACAAAGGCGAAAGTGTTGCATTTACATGTGCATATGCCGGAAATCTGCTTGATATAGCAAAGTGTTTAAGAAATGTGGAAAAAATAAGCGGAATAAACAGGATTGAGGTGTTAGATGAGCTTAAGCTGCTGCTTGCTGATGACGAAATACTTTACAACTGCCCTGACAAAAAGCAGGATCTTCTCATGAGTTATGCAAAGGCATGTGAGAACTGCACAAGCGGAAGCACTGTTCTTGTCCCAATAGCTGCGATTTGCGAAAACCTGGAGCATAAGGCTGAGTGGATGATGAAAAACATCCGCGAAAACGAATGGATATCAGATGGCACGGATGGAGGCTGGTTCAACGGATATTATGACAATAACGGCAGACCGGTGGAAAGATGTGAGAGTGGAGATGTGCGCATGATGCTTACAGGACAGGTATTTGCCATCATGAGTGGAACCGCAAAAAAAGAACAGATCAAGGCAATCTGTAATAGCGCAGACAAATATCTGTTTGATCAAAAAGCCGGTGGCTACAGACTAAACACTGATTTTAAGGAAGAAAAGTTTGATCTTGGAAGAATGTTTGGATTTGCATATGGTGAAAAAGAAAATGGTGCTGTATTCTCACATATGGCTGTAATGTATGCCAATGCGCTCTATAAACAGGGCTTTATAAAAGAGGGTTACAAGGTATTAAAGACGCTTCTTGATACTGCGATGGACTTTGACAGAAGCAGGATGTATCCGGGAGTACCGGAGTATTTTGATAATGATGGAAGAGGTCTGTATTCATATCTTACAGGTGCCGCAAGCTGGTATATGCTTACTATGATAACATCTGTATACGGAGTCCATGGAGAGCTTGGAGATCTTGTTATTGAGCCTGTACTCATGCCACAGCAGTATAACGAAAAAGGTGATGCAAAAGTTTCGTTAGAATTTGCAGGTCATGGATTTGATATTTTAGTTCACAATCCTGATAAGCTCGAACCTGGGGATGCGCAGGTCAAAAGAGCACTCTGTGATGATGTAAAAGTGGAAAATGTTACAGGAAACAGCGTGCGTATTCCAAGGCATGCTATTGAAATGCTTTCTACAGATAAATGTCATACGGTTGAGATATACATAGAGTGATAGTTTATAAAATTAATAGCGTTTGATATTGTATCATTGTGTATCAGCTAAATAAAATTCCCACGCATGTTTGCGTGGGAATTTTTTGTGCGTAGTACAAGGCATGTGGCATCAGGCTACCACATGGATTTGTAGTACCTGTCGCGATATTTCTTTGGTGTAAGCCCCGTAAAACTCTCGAATATCTGGATAAAGTGGCTCTGTGATGAAAATGACAGGTAGTTGGCTATATCTATAATCGGCTTATCTGAGTATTTGAGCAGGTGAGTCGCTTTTTCTATTTTCTTTTCCCTTATATAATCACTTATCGAAACACCGAGATTCTGCTTGAATACCCTTGAAAGATAGCTCTCGGAAAGCCCTGTGTATGCAGCCAGATCAGCTATTGTGATACGCTCTTTTATGTTGCTGTATATATAGTCAACACACTGGGTAACAGGCTTTGAGAGGATAGACGATTTCTTCTGCAGCACCATCTTACCTGTGAAATCCTTTGCCATCTCGTGATGCAGGTCAGCAACCTGGCGTACGGTGGAGCAGCTGTCCATCTTAAGTATATAGAAGTCACTCAGACGGTATGCCTGCTCAGGATAGAGTCCTCCATCAATACAGTATCTTGTGATCATGGCGGTTGTGACAACAAAGTGATATTTGATATTCTGTAAAGTATTTCTGGACAATACACCTGTTCCGTCAAGGTGTATAAATGCATCTTCTTTGCAGTTTTTTATTACATATTCCATATCCCCGGTTTTGACTGCGTTATAAAAACTATATTCAATACTTGGAGCACGATGCAGTGATTCGCTCTCGCTGTCAACAAATTCTGCGTCATACCATTCTTTTGAAAGTGCCATAAAGGTTCTCCTTTGCAACAAAATATTAGATTTATGTCATCTTTCTATTATTATGACATGAATCTGATATTTTTACAATTGATTTAATATAAACGAAAACGGTTAAGGAGTAATATTACAACTGTAAACGAGATATCAAATTAATTCGTAAGAAGATATCAAAGCAGTTTCTAGGGAGGAAATGAAAAATGAAACAGAAAGTGATTAGCACAATGCTGTTACTGTCTATGGGGGCAACACTCCTTGCAGGATGTGGAACAACAGCAGGAAACGGAACAGAAGGTGGAGCTTCTAATGCAGCAGAGGGAAAGGTTATCAATATCTATTCATGGAACGACGAGTTTCGAACAAGAGTTGAGGCTGTTTACCCGGAGGTTAAAGAAACTTCTAAAGATGGTACAATTACATACCTCAAGGATGGCACAGAAATTCATTGGGTAGTAAATCCTAACCAGGATGGTGTTTATCAGCAGAAGCTTGATGAAGCTCTTTCAAAACAGGCAGATGCAGCAGCAGATGACAAGATTGATCTCTTCTTATCAGAGACAGATTACGTATTCAAATATACAGATAAAGATGCAGACGTAGCAATGCCTCTTAAGGATCTTGGAATTGATTGTGACAAAGAGTTTGCTGATCAGTTCGATTTCACAAGAAAAACAGCTTCTGATTCAGACGGAGTACAGAGAGGTTCAACATGGCAGTGCTGTCCTGGACTTTTAGTTTACCGTCGCGATATTGCAAAGGATGTATTCGGAACAGATGATCCTGAAGCAATCGGTGAGAAGACAAAGGATTGGGATACATTAAAGGCTACAGCAGCGGAGCTTAAGGCAAAGGGATACTACACATTCTCTTCTTACGCTGATACATTCCGTTTATATGGAAACTCAATCGATGATTCATGGGTACAGCCTGGAGCAGATGAGGTTGTAGTGGATAAGAAGATTACAAACTGGGTAGATGATTCAAAAGAGTGGCTTGATGCAGGATATGTTGATGCTAACATTAAAGGCCAGTGGAATGATGACTGGAACAAAGCAATGGGTTCTCAGTCAAAGGTATTTGCATTCCTTTTCCCAGCATGGGGAATCGATTTCACACTTGCACCAAACTGGGATGGAGCAGAAGGATCATGGGCTGTTACAACACCACCACAGGAGTACAACTGGGGCGGATCTTACATCCACGCAGCAACAGGAACAGATAACCCTAAGCATGTTAAGGATATCATCCTTGCTTTAACAGCAAATAAAGACAACTTACTCAAGATCTCTAAGGATTACTCTGATTTCACAAATACAAAATCAGGAATGAAGGAAGCATCAAAAGATGATTCATTCGCATCAAAATTCCTTGGCGGACAGAACGCATTTGCTTACTTTGAACCGGTAGCTGAGAATATCAAGATTGCACCTCTTTCAGCATATGATCAGGGATGTGTAGAACTCATCCAGAACTCATTCAGCGATTACTTACAGGGTAAAGTTGATTATGATAAGGCTAAGAAAAACTTTGAGACAGCAATTAAAGAGCGTTATCCTGATATCGAAAAGGTTACATGGCCGAAATAAGATAAATAAAACACAATGCGGAGCCTTTGGGCTTCGCAGAGGTGACTCTGGTAGAAAGGAATTTGTCTCATGAAGAAGAAAAGAAAGAGCGTAAGTTATGCAAAATGGGGATATATCTTTATTCTTCCGTTTTTCATAACATATTTAATTTTTTCTCTGATTCCGTTAGTAGATACGGTAAGGTTTAGTTTTTTTGAATACTATAGATCCGGAATCAAACAAATAGGACCGAATTTTGTGGGATGGGCTAACTATGCCGAGCTTCTTAAATCGGATATGATCACATATGGTAAGAATACTCTTATCCTCTGGGTTATCGGATTTATTCCACAGATTGTGGTTGCACTTGTTTTAGCAAACTGGTTCACTGATGCCAGATTAAAAATTCACAAATTACAGTTTTTTAAGGTAGTAATTTATCTGCCAAACCTGATCATGGCATCTGCATTTGCACTTTTGTTCTTTACACTGTTCTCGAACAGTGGTCCTGTGAACTCAATCCTGCAGTCTATGGGAGTAATCAGCAAGCCTATCGACTTTATGGGAAGTGTATTTGGAACCAGATCACTCATCGGCTTCATGAACTTCCTTATGTGGTTCGGTAATACGACTATTATGCTCATGGCAGCAGTCATGGGTATCAGTACAGAAGTATTTGAGGCGGCAGATCTGGATGGATGTAATGCATTGCAGAGATTCTTCTATATAACTTTACCGAGTATACGACCAATACTTGCATATACACTCATCACGTCAATCATCGGTGGACTACAGATGTTCGATGTACCTCAGATTCTGACGAATGGACAGGGAAATCCGGACAGATCGTCAATGACACTTATCATGTTCCTGAACAACCACTTAAAGAGTAAGAACTATGGTATGGCCGGAACATTGTCGGTATATCTGTTTATAGTCAGCGCAATTCTGTGCTTCATCGTATACAGAATGACAAATGACAGCGATCCTGACGGATCAAAGGCAGCAGCAAAGCGAGCTGCAAAACAAGCTAGAAGAAAGAAAAAGGAGGCGGCTAAATAATGAAACCAAAACATAAAATTAATGTCCGCAGTGTTATAGCGCATATAGTTTTGATATTATTATCATTTTTATGCCTGTTCTTCTTTGTAATACTTATAATCAATGCGACAAGGTCGCATGCACAGCTGCAGAGGGGCTTCTCATTTATCCCGGGCGGGCATTTCCTGGATAATCTGAAATCTGTAGCTAATGACGGAACCTTCCCTATGTTTAAGGGAATAGTAAACAGCCTTATTATATCGGGCTCATGTGCAGCTTTATGTACATATTTTTCATCGCTTACAGCATATGGACTTTATGCTTACGATTTCAAATTAAAGAAAGTTGCATTTACATTTATCATGGCGATACTGGTTATGCCGACACAGGTTACTGCGATGGGCTTCCTGCGTTTAATAACAAAGATGGGAATGTATGATTCGTGGGCTCCACTTATCATTCCATCAATAGCATCGCCGGCGGTATTCTATTTCATGTACAGCTATCTACAGTCATCACTTCCTCTATCACTTGTAGAAGCTGCACGAATTGATGGTTCGAATGAGTTTAGGACATTCAACCATATAGTATTGCCAATCATGAAACCTGCAATTGCAGTACAGGCAATTTTCACATTTGTAGGTTCATGGAACAACTACTTCACACCGGCCCTGATCATCCAGTCAAAGAACAAGATGACAGTACCAATTTTGATTGCCACACTTCGAGGAGCGGACTATATGAATTTCGATATGGGAAAAATCTATATGATGATAACAGTAGCTATCGTGCCTATTATTGTTGTATATCTCCTCTTATCAAAATATATTATTGCCGGTGTCACACTTGGAGGCGTGAAGGAGTAAACAATTTAATTAGTTTTAGCATCAGAGCAGATGGCTTACATATATGTTATGTGGGTCATCTGTTTTTTAGTATATTGAAATATGAGGTACAGCATATTTTTTATTTAGGAAATATTGTGGCACCTATGCAGTATATCAGCAAAAGAATGCAGCAGAACTTGCAGAATATATCCAGTCAAATATCCTGCCGGATTATGATAATTTTGTCAAAGCAGGAGAACAGTACAATAACGATGCAGTGCATATAAATGATATTGTAGGTAATTTCAATAAGATGTCGTTTGAGCGCAGGCAGAGCATTATAATAATTAAAGGCTGTTGAATGGCAGAGCGGTGTATGATTGATGATTAAATCGACTTAGACATTAATCGTGACAGATACACAGAAAATATCTATAATTTACATATTCTTGTAGGGAAATTAATTTAGGTTTTACACAATTATATTATACTTAGTATGTATTATAATCTGAAAGCGCATGTGAAAGGAAGGATGGACTTATGAGAAAATATTTATTATCGATTCGTAAAAGCCTTTGGAACTGTAATTGTAGAAGGGGCTATTGTAGATATGATAACTGGGGAAGTATGTTTTTCTACACAAAAGGTTAGATATGCGCCGGTAATTAACGGTAAAAATATATTTACCGATGCATATATTACTAAAAGATATACTATTACTTATGACAAAATTACTGGTAGAATGTCATATAGTATAAATAATGCATCTTATAAATCTAATAGAGGAGATAGTCCGAGCATGATTGTATTGAATGCACAGGTAGCAGAGATGGGAAGTAGATAGTAATGATAGTTATAACACTTCAGCAGTTTTTTGTATTATTATGGATTTTTTGCATAACTAAAGTGATATTACATGGTTTTAGAATCAATATTATAGGAATATCCATAAATAGATATTTTTATGAGTATAACGTAGATGATAAAAATGCGATTAAAGAATATCATAGAGGAAGGGCTGTTAGATCCATTATTATTTTAATTCTTGATTCAATAACATTAGTAATATCATATAAGTATAGTATAGAGATGGCTACTGGATTTATGATAATATCAACTATAGCATCTATAATAATTAAATACATTAAAGATAAAGAATAGTGGTTGTGAGATTATAATACATAACGTAAGTGATTAAATAATAGAGCGTATGCTATATGATATAGTGTACGCTTTAATTATTGTGAGGAATCGTAAGAAATTAAATAATTCTAAAATGATAGATTATAGAATTGGCTCATGGTATAATATAACGAACGTAAAGATATGTGCGTCAAAAGAGATATCATATAGATAAGATTGGAGAAAATACATGAACCCAGCAAGCATAATGAAAATGATGAAAGCAAAAAATACATTTACAGCAAACCACCCAAAGTTTGTATCCTTTTTACAGTATGCATTCGGCAGCGGCATTCCGGCAGACTCTGTTATTGAAATCACAGTTACAAAGCCGGGTCAGGAGCCGGTTACGTCCAATATCAGGGTTTTACAGTCGGATCTCGAACTTTTGGACAGCTTGAAGGATATTAATTAGATATGTTATACCAGATTAAGGATGGGACAGTTTCGGTAGGTGGTCAGACGATTCTGTCCCATGTTGATTTTTATATAAAGGAAAAAGAAAAAATAGCTGTTGTCGGCAAAAACGGAGCAGGAAAGACCACATTGCTTCGGCTTCTTGCGGGGGAGCTGCAGCTTGACCGCGATGACCGTCGCGGTATGTCGTCAGGAGCGCATGGCAAAGAGACTGCCTGTAAAAATAGTCTTGGAATCGTGACCTCGCGATACATCACAATTGACATGCTCAGACAGGCGGATAAATCAAATCAGGATTTGACAGTAGAGCAGATACTGCTTGAGAGCTGCCCGGATAAAGATACCTTTTCAAAAGAGAGGTTTGACTACGAGATGGAGTACGACCGGCTTTTTACAGGCTTTGGCTTTGAAAAAGAAGAAAAAAGCCGTACACTCGGCAGTTTTTCTGGAGGTGAACAGACCAAGATTTCACTTATAAAGCTGCTGCTTGAAAAGCCGGATTTGCTGCTTCTTGATGAGCCGACGAATCATCTTGATATGAAAACTGTCGAGTGGCTGGAGGATTATCTGATAAACTATCCAAAGGCTGTTGTCATTGTGTCCCATGACAGGGCGTTTCTTGATGCAGTTGCGACTGGTGTTTATGAGCTTGAAAATGGCAGTCTGCACAGATATGCCGGCAACTACACTCAGTACAGGCAGCAGAAGCTTAAAAATCTGCAGATACAGCGCAAAGCCTACGAGCGCCAGCAGGCGGAGATTGCGCACAATAATGAGCTTATCGACAAATTCAAGCATAAGCCGAAAAAAGCTGCGTTTGCACGCTCACGCAAGACCATGCTGGCACGCATGAAGCTGATAGAAAAGCCGGTTGAAGACGAAGCTCATATTTTTACAGGCAATATCGAGCCACAGTTTCCGGGCGGTAAATGGGTCTATGAGGCGAAGGAGCTTAAGATAGGTTACGACGGCAGTGTACTTCTTGAGCTGTCGCTTCGTATAAGGCGTGGTCAGAAGATTGCCGTAATTGGTGACAACGGCATAGGAAAATCAACATTTCTAAAGACTGTGGCAGGACTTATTCCACCAATAAAGGGCACAAGCCAGCTCGGCAGCAATCTGCTGGTGGGATATTTTGACCAGCAGTCGGCACTTATAGACAGCGATAAGACCGTGAGAGACCATTTTCACGAGCTTTTTCCGGCACTTGTGGAGAAGGACTTAAGAAAGACGCTTGGCATGTATCTGTTTGGAGGGGCAAATGCCTCAAAGCGTATCAGCTCGCTCTCAGGCGGTGAGAAGTCCAGGCTTGTGCTCGCAGAGCTTCTGACAGGCCGTCCGAACTTAATGATACTCGATGAGCCGACCAATCACATGGATATTCCGGCGAAGGAGACACTAGAATCGGCATTTAAGGCATATACCGGCACCATGCTCTTTGTATCGCATGACAGGTATTTCATAAAGCAGGTGGCCGATGCCATATTGGTCTTTGAAAATGACAAGGTGATGTACTATCCGTTTGGCTATGACCATTATATTTCAAGGCTTAAGGCATCAAAGGATGGCAATCTGCCGGCACTCATGCAGGCAAAGGATGCTGCGATGGTCGAGGCACTTGCGGCTGTCCCAAAGAGGGAGCGACATGAGACCAGACAGCTTTCAACAGAAGAGGCGTACCTAGAGTGGAAGCTTGCACTTGCGGCAGAGCCGGTGATGAAGGCAGCTGAAGAAGCAGAAAAGGTTTATGAAGAGCTATGTGAAGCAGAAAGCGAGCTTAACGAAGAAAATGTCGATAAGCTGCGACTGCAATATGAAAAAGTTGCTGACTCATGGACAAATGAGTGTACAAAATGGTATGATATATACTTAGATGAGATGTATCCGGAGAGTGATTTTTAATTTGCAGACATAAGGGAATCAATGTCATTTGCTGTATATCATAAATTATCCGGGGAGAAAGGATTATATATGTGGTTATCAAGATATTTTGTGTATTTTATTATATTTAGCTGTATGGGCTGGATATATGAGAGCATCTACTGTACCATCAGGGCAAAAAAATGGGAAAACAGAGGCTTCCTCTATGGGCCGCTTTGTCCTATTTACGGAGCCGGAGGTGTCGCGATCACTGCGATAGCAGATCTTATTTCTGCTCATACTGATGCGACATTTACATGGTGGCAGATATTTCTTGTGGCATTTTTTGGAAGCATTGTCTTAGAATATGGCACATCGTGGGTGCTTGAGAAGCTGTTTCATGCATATTGGTGGGATTACAGCAGCATGCCGCTTAATATAAACGGCAGGGTGTGCTTTCCATATTCTGTAGGCTTTGGGGTGGCAGGACTTATAGTGGTGTATTTTATTGCACCATTTACGAAGTTCATCACAGGCTGGATGTCACCTATATGGTATGAGTTTTTCTCACTGCTTCTTATGGGCTTTTTAGCTGTAGACACTGCAATCACCGTGTCAGCGCTTACAGATTTCAGTAGAACGATCGTCAATCTGCAGAACAATTTCAACACCTATATGGATGAGGTTGTGGAAGAGGTTAAAGAGCGTAAGAAGGCGGCAGATGAAAGGTCGCAGGAGAGGTCACAGGAGCTTGCGGAGGCAGTCGAGGAGCGCAGAAAGAGAAAACGTATCAGAGCCAGTGCAGACCGCGTCATCGATTCAATGGGTGCTTTAAAGAAATCTGCGCTTAACCGAGCAC
>ENA-OPSD01001376-OPSD01001376.1-human-gut-metagenome-genome-assembly--contig:-NODE-1376-length-18753-cov-7.355813_pt1 | contig 18753 bp, 9 predicted proteins | sample MGYA00241453_ERZ501898 | MGnify/ENA primary metagenome ERZ501898 (study PRJEB25962, sample SAMEA2042226) | human gut metagenome | biome: human gut; feature: human-associated habitat; material: faeces... | reverse complement strand
GTCTGATCCCCGACCTGCTGGCCGCCGAGATCACCGCCAAGACCGGCAAGAACCCCGCGCAGCTGCATCAGGATCAGGTGGCCCGCTTCGGCGAGAGCTGGTACAAGCGCGTCGACACCCCGACCACGCTGGAACAGAAGGCCAAGTTCGCCAAGCTCACCGGCGATGACGTGACCGCCACGCAGCTGGCCGGCGAGGACATCACCGCCAAGCTGACCGAGGCGCCGGGCAACCACGCCAAGATCGGCGGCCTGAAGGTCACCACCAAGGATAACTGGTTCGCGGCGCGTCCTTCCGGCACCGAGAACATCTACAAGGTGTACGCCGAATCCTTCGTCTCCCCCGAGGCCCTGGACAAGGTGCTCGACGAGGCCAAGCTCGTCGTCGACAAGGCATTGGGCGAATGAGATCCATGCAACGCATGGCCGGGCTGGCGGCCCGTTAGCCACCAAACGACCGACCCCGAGGCCCTTTGCGGATCAGCTTCCGCGAAGGGCCTTCGCATTACACCCATGGGCCGTCTGGATGAACGCCGTGACCGAACCCACCTCGGATGTGGATAACCATGTGGATAAGTCCGATTCACGCTTCGCTCCACCCACCGCATCTGATATGATGACGGTATCGTAGCCGCATAGGACAGGACTACGGCTCCGACTTCGGCGCGCGTGCGTACAGTGGTGCGCCCACTCGCGTCGACCGGTCCCATCGTCGCCAAGGAAGGGGACGAAAGACGGATACACCTCGGTTTGGGCGCACCACCATCCGCATAAGTAAGGACATCACCATGACCAGCACCAGCAGCACCGACGTTCCATCCGCGATTTCCGCGGACGCCCTCATCATCGGATTCGGCAAGGGAGGCAAGACATTGGCCGCAAAGCTCGCTTCAACGGGCCGAACGGTCGTCGTGGCCGAAGCGAGCGCCGACATGTACGGCGGCACCTGCATCAATATCGGATGCCTGCCGTCCAAATCACTGATCCTCTCCGCCGATCGGGCGCGGCGAGAGGGCGCGAACCGTACCGCCGAAACCCGCGAAGCGGCATTCGAAGCCGCCATCAGGGAGAAGCGGCGCGTCACCGCGATGTTGCGCGACAGGAACTACCATAAGCTGGCCGACCAGGACAACATCACCGTGATCACCGGCCGCGCGCGCTTCACCGGCGCCCACAGTGCGGAAATCACCACCGCCGACGGACCGGTCGCCGTGGCCGCGGACATGATGTTCATCAACACCGGTGCCACGCCGCACATTCCGGACATTCCCGGCATTCGCACCACTCCGGGCGTATACACCAGCACCGGTCTGATGGACGTCGACGAGCTTCCGCAACGGCTGGTGATCATCGGCGCCGGATTCATCGGACTTGAGTTCGCTTCGATGTTCGCCGATTTCGGCACGGCGGTCACCGTGCTGCAGCACAGCGACGAGTTCCTGCCACGCGAGGACGAGGATGTGGCGGCCGCGATCCGTGCACAGCTGGAATCGCAGGGGGTCAGGTTCCTGTTCGGCGCGGACACCAAGGCGATCACATCGGCGGATGACGGCATCAGGCTGTCCGTCTCGATGAGGGGCACGTCGGACGTCGGCTCCGAAGCGCGTCTGTGCCTGTCCACCGACGCGGTGTTGGTGGCCACCGGACGCACGCCGAACGTCGAGGGCCTGAATCTCGAGGCGGCGGGCGTGGAACTCACCGAACGCGGCGCCGTGAAGGTCGACGACCTGCTGCGTACCACCGCCGACGGCATCTGGGCTTTGGGCGACGTGAACGGCGGCCCGCAGCACACGTACATCTCGCTGGACGACTACCGCGTAGTATGGTCTCAGCTGAACGGTTCCGCGCGCCCGTACACGCTGAGCGACCGTCGCAACGTGCCGTCAAGCACGTTCCTGCACACGCCGTATTCGCGTGTGGGCCTGAATGAGCGCGAGGCGAAGGCGGCGGGACTGGATTACGTGGTCAAGCGACTGCCGGTGGCCACGGTGCCCAAGGCCCAGGTGATGCGTCGGCCGGAGGGCATGATGAAGGCGCTCGTCGAGAACGGCACCGACCGCATTCTCGGCGCGATGCTGCTCGCCGCCGAATCGCACGAGGTGATCAACATCGTCAAGCTGGCGATGGATATGGGCGCGCCGGCCAGTACACTGCGCGACATGATGTTCACGCATCCGACCATGGCCGAAGCGCTGAACGACCTGTTCGCGTAACGGTCGCGGATCGCGCGTGTCCGCGATACATTTACACAGCGTCCAACAAATCGGGGCTCCCCTCCTTGGATTGGAGGGGAGCCCCTTGGGTTATCGGCTAGTCAGCCTGCCGTCACACCTCACGGCGGCGACGGGCGTAGGCCACGGCGCCCAGGCCAGCGCACGTGGCGAGCGCGATGATGATCGCGAACACCTGCACGTCGGCGCCGGTCTTGGAGATGTCGTCACCCTTATGAGTGCCGCTCTGGGTTCCGTCGCCCTTGTTGTCACCGGGTGCCTGCGACTTGAGAGTCAGGCCCTTGATGGCGGCTTCAAGCGCGTCGGCCATCGCGTCGACCTTGCTCTGCTGGTCGATGGTCAGTCCGCGCTTCACGGCCTTCTTGGCCGCCTCGAACTTCGCCACCGAGTCGGCGGTGTAGCCGCTCAGGTCCGAGGGGACCTTGGCGAGCAGGTCATCGATCTTGCCGTAGTCAGCGGACTTGTAGGCAAGCTTGGCCTCGGCGGCTTCGAACGCCTCCTTGGCTTCGGTGAACTCGGCAATCCCGACTTCGCCTTCACCGGCGGCGGCCAGCTTCTTCAGCGCCTTGTAGGCGTCGGAGTAGGCCTTGTAGCTGGCGTCGGTGTAATAGCCCTTGTCGTTGTCCTTGAGCTTGATGCCGTCCACGTAGTCCTTGACGCCGGTGGCGCGGGCATCCAGCTTGGCGACCGCAGCGTCGATGGCGGCGACGCGCTCGGCGAGCTCCTTGACGGTGCCGGACTTGTACAGCGTGTCGAGACCCTTGACGACCGGGTCGGAGGTGGCGTCGTCCTTCGCGGCGAGCAGCTTGGAGAGCGCCTCGTAGCTGGCCGTGGTGTACTTGGACGAGTCGACCTTGCCGGCTTCGGCGACCTTCGCCTTGAGTTCGACGGTGGAGACCAGGGCCTCCTTCGCCGCCTTCATGGCGTCGATGTTCTGCTGGTTGAGGCCGGCATCCCCCTTGACCTTGTCGCTCTTCGCCTTGGCGATGGCGTCGGTCAGGGCCTTGTAGCTGTCGGTGGTGTACTCGCTGCCGTTAACCTTTTCCATGTCGGCGATGGTCTCGTCGAGCACGGTGGTGTCGGGCGGCGTCGTGGTGCGCACCAGCGCGTTCTCGGCGGCGGTCAGCGCGGTCAGCGCGGCGGCCACCGAATCGGTGGTGCCGTTGACCAGCTTCGCCTTTGCGGCCTTGAGCGCGTCGGAGTACGCCTTCCACGAGTCGGCGGTGTAGTTCGCCTCCACGTAGTTGCTCTCGTGCGCGATCTGGGCCTTGAGGGCGGCGACGTTCACCAGCGCGGTCTTGGCGGTGGTGTACTCGGCGGTCTTGGTCTTGAACGTGGCCGGCTTGGTGCCGTCGGCGGCGATCAGGGTGTCGAGCGCCTCCTTAGCGGCCTTGAAAGCCGCGTAGGAGTTCGTGGTGTAGTCGGCCTCGTCGATCGTGGCGAAGCTGTCGACGGCGATCGTCGCGAGCTCACGCTGGTAGGTGGAGTCCTTCAGCGCGGCGAGAGCGTCATCGACGGCCTTCTTGAGGCTTGCGGCGTCTGCTGTGGACAGGTTGTTCGTGTCCTTCAGCGCTTCCTTGACCTCGTCGAGCGCGTCGGTGTACGCGGTGAACGTCACTGTCGTGTAGAAGTGGCCGTCGTTGGTGACGGCTGCATCCACGAGCTTGCGCAGCGCGGCGACCGCGGCAGCGTCGGCCTTGGTCTGCGCGGCGTCGATGGCGCTTTGCACGGCGCTGGCTGCGGCGTCGATCGAAGCCTTGCCGACCAGCGGGCTGCCGTACACCGCCTGGGCGGTGGCCTTGGCCTCGTCATACGCGGTCTTGGCGTTCGCGGTCCAGGCGGAAGTGTCGACGGTCGCGTCGATCTTCTCCTTGAGCGCCGCCTTGGCCGTGGTGATGTCGGCGTCGGTGTCGGCCGAGTCGAGCGTGATGAACTCGGAGATCTCGGGGATGGCGTCACCCCACGCGATCTTGACGCTGAGCAGCTGCTTGCCGTCCGGCACCTTGAACTCGTTGATCGCCTGTTCCAGCGTTCCGAACGTCACCTCGGAGGTGGAGCGGGCGGCTGTACGAGCCGTCACACCGGAAGTGGTTCCGGTCGCCGCGTCGTACACCGTACCGGTGACGGTCGCGCCACTGGCGGCACCCGACTGCACGATGCGGAACGACTTGATGTCGCTCGGGTCATCGATCTTGTAGGTCAGGGAGCCATCGGCCGCACTCGGCTTGTACGTGGTGGTCAGGTCGCCGTCGATCATGTTGCTCGGCGCGTGGCCGCGCTCCTCGACCTTGGTGGCGGAGAACGCCGCGTTCGCCTCGGTGGAGACGTAGGCGCCCTGATTCACCATGAACTCGTTGAACGCGAGTGCACGCTGCGGGTAGTCGGCGGTGGTCAGCAGACGCAGGTAGCGCATGCCGGTGCCGTTGGCGATGTCGTCCTTGCCGTAGTAGAAGACATTCGGGTAGTTGGAATCGGTCTTCTTGTTCGTGTCGCTTATGTCGCCGAACGCGGTCGTGGTGTCGGTGTCGGACACACCGTCGCCAATCTCGAACGCGTCAACCCAGGTCTTGCCATCGACGGACATCTGCACCTTGGTGTCGCGGATGTAGTCGTACTGCGTGTCCTGCGTGTAGATGCGCAGCGAGGTGATGTCGATCGGCTGACCGAGATCGAACACCGCGGTGTTGCCCTGTCGCGGCTGGCCGGCGAACTTGATGACCGTGGTCATATCGCCGTCGAACGCGTTGCCGCTTTCGCGGGTGTCGGTTCCCCAATCGGTGCGCTTCTGGATGTCGGACGAGACCAGCTTGCCGAACTTGCCGACCGTGGAAAAGCCGACCTTGAGCTTGTCGACCGAGAAGGCCGCTCCGTCGGTGTCATTGATCACGCGCACGTAGCGGGCGGTCTTGCCCGTGAGGTTGCCCGGCTCGACAGTGGTCCAGACGAGTCCGTTGTCGGAGATCTGCAGGCTGGGGTTCGCGTTGCCGGTGTTCAGCTCGACGTCGGTCAGATCACGGATCGCCAGCAGATCGAGTCCGGCGTACTGGCCGCCGTCAAGCATCGTGTGCGATTTGTCGAACAGCTCCGCCGTATTGGCGCCCAGCGTGGCGGTGTACCCGTGCTGCGTCTTGTTCGTGTACACCGACTTGAGCGGATCGGCGGTCTCGGGCGGGGTCACGGTGATCTCGGCCACGCGCCACCACACGTTCTTGGCGGCGGTGTTGCGGATGCGTACGTAGCGCCCGGTCACGTTGCCGCTCACCGTGGAGGTGACGTCGTCGCTCAGGTCGCCGAGCTTGGTCCAGGTGGCCTTGTCATCGCTGACCTCGACGACGCCCTGGCTCGGACGGTCGTCGGGGCTGGAGGCATGACCGGTAATCGTGACCTCGCCGATCGGCTTGCTGGAGCCCAGATCGACGATCACGGCCGCGCCGGCCGCGATCTTGTCGCCGTTCGGGTCCTTGAGGTAGGTGATCGTGGACGGGTTGCCGTCGATCATCTGCTCCTTGGTGCTGCTGTAGGTGGCGTTGAGGTTCTCCAGCTGCACGCCGGTCGCCGTGTACGGAGCGAGAGTCTCCTTCTCGACCTTGTTGACGTCGATGCCCTTGATGCCGAGCCACAGGTCATCGCCGTTGTCGGCGGTGGCGATCAGTCGCACGCCGGTGACGCCGGTGATGTTCAGACCGGTGACTTTGATCGGCTCCTCGGAGTCCTTCGGGCGCTCGAACGTCGCATCCGGCACGTCGGTCCAGTTCTCGCCGTCCGTGGTGGTCTGCAGCTTGGAGTGGTAGAAGTGGTTCTTGCCGCCGTTGAACGCGAAGCGGATGCTCTTGAGCGTGGTGGCCTTGCTGAACTTCACGCCGACGTAGTTGCCCTTGTGCAGGTAGTTCGGGTTCTGGAACACCGTGACCGTGCTGTCTTTGCCGTCGAAGATGTCTTCGATCGAGCCGGAGGTCGGCGTGGTGAACACGTCGCTGATGTACGTCTTGGTCACGACGTTCGGGTCGGCCTCCTGCTGCACCTTGTTGGACAGGTAGGAGTCCATCGCCTTGATGAACGGCACGATGTGCTGCACGCCGACTTCGGCGTACTCGGTGTGGTTCACGTAGTAGAAGCCGTGCTTCTTGGACGCGGCGAACGCGGACTGCGCGTCGGAGTACTCCTTGAGCGTCGAGGACGTGTCGCCGTTCAGCGCGGCCTCGATACCCGCGATGTAGGCGAGCGCGGCCTTGATGGTGTCATCCCAGCAGTCGATCCACGGGGCGATCTGCTCGTTGGCGTCCTGCCCGGTGTAGTCCTTGCCGATGTCGCCGAGCATCTTCGCATCGCCCTTGGCGCGGTAGGTCTTGGCTGCCTTCTGCAGCGTGACGAACGCGGCCTTGATGTCGGTCAGGTCGTGGGCGGTGATGGTGCCGTCAGCCAGCTTCGCCTTGGCGGCGGTCAGTGCGGGAGCCAGGTCCACGGACTCCTGCAGCGCGGTGACGCGCGAATCCATGTTCTGGTTGATGGTGTGCTTGGACAGCTCACGCAGCGCGTTCGACGCGGCGGTCGGCACAGCGGAGTTGTGGTCGACGAACGAGAACGAATCCTGCCATGCCTGGTCGGCCTCGCTCTTGCTCCGCCAGATGTTCCACGAGTAGGTGGCGTTGCCGAAGATGCCGACCTTGCTCGGCTCGGACTGCTGCATCGGGTTGAGCACGATGCCCTGGATCTTCGACGGGTCGACGCCCGGATGCAGGAACGTGTCGTAGCCGCCCATGATCAGGTGGCTCTTCGAGTTGTCGGAGCACGGCCAGTTGATCCACATGTAGGGGCCGCGGCCGACGTTCGAGGTGAACGTGTCGGTGAAGTTCTGCGAGACCTCGCCCCAGACGCGTCCGCCGGTCATGACGATCTGCACTTCCTTGGGGAAGTTGGCGAAGTAGCTCATGCCGTTGCCCATGTATTCCTGCGTGACGAACGGCAGCGTGGTCTTGAGGTCCGGGTAGGTCTTCTTCATTTCCTTGAGCCACGCGACCATATCGGTGAGCAGCTTGGTGTAATTGTTACCACCCACGTTCGCCGCGTCATCGGCCAGGATGGCGATCTGGCGTACGCCGACCCCGATGGTCTGCGCGAACTTGTCCTGCAGCACCTTCAGATCGGTCTGATAGTTCGCCTCGGAGTTGAACCGAATCGCGTTGTTCATGAACGGGTGCAGAGCGAACACGAAACGCGTCTTGGAGGCGTTGCCGGCATCGGCGAGCGGCTTGATCTTGGTGTCGAGCTCGTCCTGCGTGTACAGCGTACGCCACTGCGAGTTGTGCTTCGGATCGTCCTTGGGGGCGTAGAAGTACGAGTTGAGTTTGTAGTAGCCGCCCCACTTCATCAGGTTGATGCGGTCCTGAGTGCTCCACGGGTTGCCGTAGTAGCCTTCGATGAAACCGCGGCTGACCACGTCGGCGTAGTCGGTGACGGTGAAGTTGCGGATCGTCAGGCTATCGATCTGGCCGAGCACCTGGTACAGGGTGGTCAGGCCGTAGAAGCTGGCGTCGGTGTCTTTGCCGAGCACGGAGATCGTGCCGTTGTCGGACTTGAGGAAGTATGAGTCGGTCTTGTCGAAGATGGCGGAATCCGGGCTGTACTTGCTTTCGATGGCAGTCTCGGCCTTGCCATCGGAACCGTTCACGCCCACATAGACGTTGGTCTTGCCGCTGACTGCGGCGTCGGATTCGGTGACGTTCAGGTTCTTGAGCGCCGCCACTTCGTCCAGTCGGTCCTGGGTGGCTTCATCGATGTCATCGTCATAGATGACGTTGATGTCGCGAAGAATGTACTGTCCGCTGTCATAACGGATCGAATGCGGCTTGGGGTACAGCGTGTATTCGGTCGCCGCCGTATCGCCGCCTGCCGCGTACGCCGTCTGCACGCCGATGGCCACTGCCGGGCTCAACGACAGAGCCGCGGCAAGCAGGCCTCCTAATGCCTTACTGCGCATACTGGGGTTCCTTTCCTTGTCCGGCCCTGGGGACGCGCCGGCTGAATCTCGCATCATTGAATTATTCGTCACCATGCTGCTTTGCATCATCGTGACACGGGGACTCGTGTGAGTTCATCATTGGTCAGTATTCAGTATATATAATTAACAAAATATCGCAACGTTTTCGGTCGTGTCGCAGCCCATCGGCGATTCATGGCCGTGACACGGCGTGCGTTACTGTTGTTGTCATGACCATCACCGTATCGACAGACGGAAGCGCCCTGGGCAATCCGAACGGCCCAATGGGCTGGGCCTGGGCCGACCACGAACTCAACATGGCACATTCCGGCGGCCATGAGCACGGCGGCGACTGCGATGCCGGCGGCGCCACGAACGGCACGAATCAGATCGGCGAATTGTGCGCAGTGCTGGAGGCGCTGCGCGCACATCCCGGCGCGGAGCCGCTGGTCATCGAGACCGACTCGCAGTATGCCATCAACTGTTCCACCAAGTGGGTGCACGGGTGGAAGAAGAACGGCTGGAAGAACTCGCAGAAGAAGCCTGTGAAGAACGCGGCGCTCATCAGGGCGATCGACGCCGAGCTGTCGCGCCGCGCCGGCTCGGTGAAGTTCGTGTGGGTCAAAGGGCACGCGGGCAACGCCGGCAACGAGAAGGTGGACGACCTGGCTCGCACGTATGCCGGCGACTGCCGCAGCGGCGTGCAGGAGGGATATCTGCCGAAGGAGGGATGGCAGTCGCTGCTGGCTTCGGAGTATGCCAAGGGAACCGACGTGCCGGAGGATGCGCAGATGCTGCTGGACGGCAAGATTTCCACGCAGGAGTACCATCTCGGGCGAGGCGGGGAATCGGGTGAAGCGGGAGCCGAGCACGAATCGGACGGCGACAACGTCGCAAAGCGAATCCGCAAGCCATCGTTGGCGGAGCTGCTTGCCGAACCTGAAGGCGTGCCCGACTACGGCGAGACCCAGTCGGACACATCATCCACCACTGCGATGTCAACTCCTACTGTTCCTATGACGACCGAATCGGACGCGACCGTCGCACTGTCATCGAATTCGGCACAGGCCGAAGGCACACAGTCCGGCAGCTTCACACGCTCTGTGGCCGAACCTGCGGCGCCGCGGCTCTCACCGACCGCCCTCACCGCGTCGGGCACGCTGCGCTTTACTCCCCCGCCATCCACCAGCCCGACATATGACGGACGGCCGCGCATCATCCACGGACTGGTTCGCGTGGACGGATATGTGAACGGCGACGGCACCATCACCCTCGACAATGCCGCGTTCTATACGGACAAGCAGGGATAGCAGCCGAATGGCGACGGTTCTCCTCCCAAAACCCGGACGAACGGCGGTGACGTTCCACGAACCGGATACTATAGAGGTGGACTTCAATCCCAAAGTTTGAAGCATGTTTCCCTCCAAGGGGAATGCACGGACATTTCAAGGAGTACATGATGGACAAGGCACAGCAGGATGCACTGAAGAAGGCGGCCGGCATCGAAGCCGCCAAGCTGATCGAGAACGGCATGATCGCCGGTCTCGGAACCGGTTCGACCGTGCGTTTCCTGGTCGATGAGCTCGGCCGCCGCGTCAAGGAGGAGGGCCTGCAGTTCACCGGCGTGACGACCTCCCGTCGCACGCAGGAGCAGGCCGAAGGTTACGGCATCAAGATCGTGGACATCGATGATGTGGATCATATCGACATCACCATCGACGGCGCCGACGAGGTGGACAAGAACTTCAACGGCATCAAGGGCGGCGGCGCCGCACTGCTGTGGGAGAAGATCGTGGCCACGAACTCCAACAAAATCGTGTGGATCGTGGACGAGTCCAAGGTCGTCGACACCATCGGCAAGTTCCCGCTGCCGGTCGAGGTGATTCCGTTCGGCGCCGGCCACGTCATCAAGCAGTTCGAGGCCAAGAGCTACAAGCCGGTGCTGCGCCTCGACGCCGACGGCAAGGAAGTGCGCACCGACGAGAACAACTTCGTCGTGGACCTGCATCTTGAGCGCATCGACCACCCGCAGGATCTCGCCGAGGACCTGATCAACACGGTCGGCGTCGTCGAGCACGGCCTGTTCCTCAACATGGTCGACAAGGTCATCGTCGGCGACCCCAACGGCCCACGCGTAATGACCAACGGCAACAAGTGACCTAACGCGGCGAATCGCCGCCTCAATCCCGGCGCCGGCAGTCCCCCCCCCATCGGAGTCTGCCGGCGCTGTCATATCCAGCTCGCTTCCGCCAGCGGGGACGAGAATGTAAAAGCCCCGCGGCCGACAGGGTCGCGGGGCTTTGTGTGCGCTCTTGCAAGCGAACGACTACTTGCGCTGGTGGCGAGTCTTACGCAGCATCTTGCGGTGCTTCTTCTTGCTCATCCGCTTGCGGCGCTTCTTGATGACCGAACCCATCGTCAGCCTCCCTTAGTACGTTAAAGATTGCAACTTGCCCAATAGTACACGTATTGAGGGACTTACGCATCCGCGCGTTCCATTTCCGCCATGAATCCGCAAATCACCCCGAATTATCACGAAATCACAGCGGGAACGGCTCGTAGAACCGCAGCACGGATTCCTTGGAGCCGGTCACCTCGAACACGACGGTATCGTTCTGCCACAACGCCGTCGCGGTCTTGCCACCCTTACTGTCGGCCCTCACCGTGTAGCTGCCGGTGCTCTTGCCCGACACTTTGACGTCCCCGGACTTCAGCTCCTTGCCGGTCAGGTTCTTCGCCAGCTCGTCGTACTGCTTCTTCACGGTGTCGGAGTCCGACCATTGCGCGACGATGACGGTCACGTCCTTCGCTGACTTGCCCGTGGAGTACGTGAGCGTGTACTCCTCCAGCGGCGACGCGGACTTCCAGGTCTCGCTGGCGCCCGCCTTGGTGCGCGCGTAGTTGAGCACGCTGTCCGGCATCGCCTTGAGCAGTTCGGATGCGTCATCCGGCAGCGCGGTGGCCTTGATGCTCGGCTTGGTAGGCTCGGTGGCGGTCTGCTGCTGCACCTTCGTCACTTCGTCCGTCTTGTTCAATGCCCAACCGGGCCATACGAACGCGGACAGCAGCGCAAGCACGACGACCAGCGCGGCGACGATCATCACGACGATCAGCTTGCCGCGCGATGCGGAACTACCGTGCGGATAGGAAGGGGATTGAGTCTTTGCCATGCTGTGATTCTCTCACGCGCATACGACGCAACGGCATCGTTTCGCCGGCGACGTCGGCGTGCCGCTTTGTGCTAAGGTCTGCGGTATGGTGAAGTCGGCGACGCGATATGTATGCAGCGAATGTGGTTGGGATGGTCTCAAATGGGTGGGCCGCTGCCCGCAGTGCGGGCAGTGGGGCACCGTGGAGGAATTCCACGAGGCCCGTCCCGCCGCATCGTCGTCGCGCACCGCGGCGCCGGGCCGCACCTCACGCACGCAGGCGGCCGCGTCCATCGTCAGCGCGGCGACGCCCATCACCCAGATAGACACGTCCACGGCGTCACGGCTGTCCACGGGTTTCGGCGAGTTCGACCGTGTGCTCGGCGGCGGCATCGTGCCCGGCTCGGTCGTGCTGATCGCGGGCGAACCCGGCATCGGCAAGTCGACACTGCTGCTGGAGACCGCCGGCAACATCGCCGCAGGCCAGCCCAACGGCTCGGTGCTGTACGTCTCCGGCGAGGAATCGCAGGCGCAGGTGCGGCTGCGGGCGTCGCGGGTCAATGCGATGGAGCAGAACCTGCTGCTGGCGTCCACCACCGATCTCGCCACCGTGCTGGGGCTGATCGAGCGGACGCGGCCGACACTGGCGATCGTGGATTCGGCGCAGACCATCGTCTCGCAAGACGTTGATGGCATCTCCGGCGGCTCCACGCAGGTGCGCGAGGTGGCGAGCGCGCTGATCGACACGGCGAAGACGCTGAACATCCCCGTGCTCCTGGTCGGGCATGTCACCAAGGACGGGTCCATCGCCGGCCCGCGCACGTTGGAGCATCTGGTGGATGTGGTATGCCAGTTCGAGGGCGATCCGGAAACGGCGCTGCGTATGCTGCGGGCGGTGAAGAACCGGTTCGGGCCTACGGATGAGGTCGGGTGTTTCGATATGAGTGGCGAGGGCATCGAGGAGGTCAGCGATCCCTCGGGACTGTTCCTGTCGTCCGCCGACGAACGTGTGGAGGGCACGTGCGTGACGTTCACGCTGGACGGCCATCGCAGCCTGCCCATTGAGATTCAGGCGCTGGTGACCAGTTCCGTGCTGCCGACACCGCGACGGGCGGTGGTGGGGGTCGAGACGAACCGCATCGCTATGCTCACCGCCGTGCTGTACCGACATGGCAAGGTGAACCTGCTGGCGAACGACCTGTATGTATCGACGATCGCGGGAGGACTGGCGAAGGAACCAGCCTGTGATCTGGCGATTGTGGCGGCGCTGGCCAGTGCGGCCAGGTCGAAGCCAATCGCGCGAGACACGTGCGCCATCGGCGAGATCTCCCTGACCGGGCAGATTAGGCCGGTGCCGCGGCTGGAGCACCGGCTGCGCGAGGCCGCGCGGCTCGGGTTCGCCACGGCGGTGGTGCCGCCGATGCGCAAGCGTGTCACCATCGAGGGGCTGCGCATCGTAGAGGTGACGCATCTGCGCGACGCGCTGGAGTCTCTGGGCGTCGTCTGACAGTGACGGTGACGGTGACGACACGGCACGCGCAAGATACGCGAGGCACGATAGCGGCGCGATTCAGCGCATGCGAGCCTATGCCGATACCGTTCGGACGCAGGTGGAGAGACCGGCGTCTGTCGGGCGCTCCTGCCGCGCTCAACGCGCGGAGGTCAGTTCCCTGGTCTCCTGAACGTTGCGCGTCAATTCGTCCTTGAGCGCATCGGCACTGTCGAATTTCACCTGCGGGCGCAGGAATCCCGCGAATTCGACGCGCACGTCGTGACCATACAGGTCCAGCCATTCGTCGGTGACCGCGTACGCCTCGACCACCCGCTCATTGAGACCGGTCTCTTCGTTGAAGGTCGGCTTCGTGCCGATGGAGATCGCTGCCGGCCACCGGTAGGGTGATTCGGCGGCGAGCCTGGCCTTGGATGAGCCAGAATCATACACGCGCGGAATCACCGAGGCATTGCCGCTGCCGCTGTTGCCGTCGGAGGCGTTCTCGTCGGAGCCGGCGGTCGCTCCCGCCGCGCCCAAATCGATCAGCCAGCCGGCATACACGCCATCCACCGGAATATAACCGTCAATCATGCTCCCCAGGTTCGCCGTCGGGAAACCGATTGTGCGGCCGCGCTCCTCGCCGTGCACCACCGTTCCCTCGATGGCGTGCGCATGGCCGAGGATCTCGTCGGCGGCCTTGATACGACCATGTGCGAGCAGGTATCGCACGTTCGTCGAGCTCCACACGCGCACTTCGCGCCCCTGATGCTTCTTGCTCCACGCGCGCAGCTGCGCCTTGGTCATGCCTTCGGTCGGATCCACAGGCTCCCCAGGCTCGCTCGGCATCTGCGGGGTGACGTCGGCCGGCACGCGCACATGACCTGGGCCGCGGTCGTCGACGATCTCAAGCTCGAACACGCCGGTGGCCTGCGCGAGGACTCCGATGGCCTTCACATCGCCAGCGCGGTTGGCGCCCATCGCCGCATCCGTTCCCAGCACCAGCGTGCGCATGCCCAGTTTGCCGACCATCTGGCCGAGGAAGAACCGATATGATTTCGTGGCGAACGCCAGCGTATAGCGCACGATCAGCACATGGTCCACGCCAAGGTTCTCCAGCGTCCGCAGCCTCTGGTCGACGCTGGTCAGCGCCATGGGGTCGCAGAAGCCGTCGCCCGGCTCCTGCCCGTCATGGGCGGCCGCGTACGCGTGCACGACACCGGGACGCGGGTCGAACATCACCACCACGGAAAACGCCTTGTCGGCCTTGGCGAGTTCCACCGCTCGGCGGATGACCGCCTGATGGCCGCGGTGCATGCCGTCGAACACGCCGACCGTGACCACGGATTTCCTGTTGGCACTCAGCGTCGGCCATTCGACCAGCCCGGAGGCGTCCGGGGCAAGAGTCGTGATTTTCATGGGTGATGGTGTTCCTTCACGTGTTGCGCCGTATATGCGGCTTGTGGGCATGGTTCCGGCCTTCCATGATACCCGCCACCAGTGCGGCTGCGCCACCGAAATGATGAACTGATTTGCATCATGCCGTCCCGATGCCGTCACTGTGTGCGGGCGCCGTCACTGTGTGCGTGGACGCACAGCGTGACGCATACCCCAAAACCATTGGAAAATAAGGATTTCTGGCATTGCGTCACTGTGTGCGTGGACGCACAGCGTGACGCACCTCGCACACAGTGACGCATTACGCGCCAAATACGGTGGCCGGCTTGGCCTCGCCACGCTTGGCGCGCTCGACGAGCGCCACCACTTCCCCGCTCTGCGGCAGATACGCGGCGGCCGTACCGTGGATGTCATAGGGGATACGCCGGCCGTACCGCAGGTTGACGGCGTCCTGATCGGTGATGGCGAGCAGCGGCATGGTGCCTCGCGCGGCATCCAGCATCGTCAGCGCCTTGCCTGCGAGCTCGTCGCCAATCACATCGAGCACGGCGCGGTTGCGGGACTGGTGGTTGCCGTTGCGGTCGGTGTACTCGCGTGTCTCCACGTGCGCGGTGATGACATTCGGCGAGGAGACGTCGAAACCGCCCACCCGCGTGCGCCGCAGCCGTATCAGGTGCCCGCCGACTCCCAGCGCCGCGCCCAGGTCGCGCCCGAGCGCGCGGATATATGTGCCCGCCGAGCAGCTGACGCGCACATCGACGTCGATCACCGGCGTCGCCTCCGCGTCATCCCGTTCCGTCGTTGCCCGCCCGTCCGCCGCCGAGACGAGCGGAAGTCCTAGCTGCCGCGTCGGGGCATAGCCGAACCGCACATCCAGCACACCGAACGCGCTGACGGTGATCCGACGCGCCTTGAGCTGCACGTCCTTGCCGTCGCGGGCCAGATCATAGGCACGTTGACCGTTGATTTTGATTGCGGAGAACGTGTTCGGCACCTGCTCGATGCTGCCGGTGAGCTGCAATGCGATGATGTCATCGATACGGTCGCGCCACAGCTGCTGGCCATCCGGCAAAAACGCTTCCTGATGCGGATGATACGCGGAGCCGTCATCCGCGACCTTTGCGGCTGCCACGGCCGAACCCTTGGCCGCGTTCACAGGCCCATTCTCGCCAGCCGACTGAGGCCCACCGGCGACCGGCAATGCCAGCAGCTCTTGCCAGCGCTCGGGCGAGGTAGCCGACAGCAGTTCGCCATCGGCATCGTCGGTGGTGGTGGACTGGCCGAGGCGAATCGTCGCCTCATAGGTCTTGTCGTGTTCGACGATATGGTTCAGCAACCGCGTAGCGTTGCCGAATCCGACGACCAGCACGCCGGTGGCCATCGGGTCGAGGGTGCCGGCGTGCCCCACCTTTTTCATATGCAATGCGCCGCGCGCAGCCGCGACGATGTCATGACTGGTGACGCCACGCGGCTTGTCCACGACCAACAATCCCGACGTAGGAGTCGCCGGCGCGGCGGAGCCAGCCACGATCGGAGCCTGCTCGCCGCCCGAGGCTTCGGGTACGGTCCCCATCAGTGAATCCTCTCCCGTCTCGCAGAACCGCTGATATGCGGCTCAGCGGTCGCCCGTTGCCTCGTCCGCCGCGTTCTCGGCGTCATCTTCCAGGGTCTCGACGCCGATGCCGTTGCCTTCGACGTCGTCATCGTCGAGGTCGTCCGCGTACTCGTCGTACTCGTCGTCATCGTCAAACTCGTCGTCATCGCGCTCTTCAGGATGCTTGTACGGGTCGGCGTCGCCCGCGTACTGCGCGGTCTCGCGCGCCTTGGCGATCTCCTCGTCACGCTTGTGCGCGACAGCCAGGATATCCTCGATCTCATGCGCCTCGCTCGGCACCTCGTCATAGATGAACTGCAGCTGCGGGGTCAGTCGCAGGCCGGCTTTGGAGCCGACCAGCGAACGCAGCCGCCCTTTCGCCTGATCGAGCGCCTGCTTGGCGCGCTTGCGCTCCCCCTGCTCGCGCCCATCATGCCCAAGCTGAGTCCAGTACACCTTGGCGATCTGCAAGTCATTGGTGACGCGCACATCGGTGATGGTCACGCTCGCAAGCCGCTTGTCGTGCAGCTGAGCTTCCATCGACGACGCGATCACCCGTTGGATCAGCGCCGCGACTCGTGCGGCGCGCGGGTTCGTTCCTGCCATAAAAATCCTTTTCCTCGATTGCGCGGCGAACCGCTGACAATATCACTCGTATCATATTCGCACATCCCCTACTCGAAGGCTCACAGCGAATCGTTCTCAATAAGAAACATGCGGGGATTGCGCACATTAGCGCACAATCGAACAAAACCGAAAAGCCCGGAGTTCCGGCCATCAGCAGCGAATACTGTTCATTGGCGAAAAACGGGGGGGGGCGCACGAACCGTAATGAGAATGGTTCGCTGCGCCCGTCCGCGAAAAAGCGGCGGACACCCGAAAGCGCCCGCCGCCCATGTATATATGCGCCTTACTTGCGCTCGACTTCCTGCATCTCGAAGGTCTCGATGATGTCGCCGAGCTCGATGTCGTTGAAAGTGCCGAGGTTGATACCGGCCTCGTAACCTTCCTTGACCGACTGCACGTCGTCCTTGAAACGACGCAGCGAGGAGATCTCCAGGTCGTTGACCGTGGCGACGCCGTTGCGCAGGATACGGCACTTCGTACCGCGCTTGACCTCGCCGTCCTGCACCATGACGCCGGCGATGTTGCCGAACTTGGAGGAGCGGAAGATCTCGCGGATCTCGGAGTGGGAGGTGACGACCTCCTCGTATTCCGGCTTGAGCATGCCCTTGAGGGCGGCCTCGATGTCTTCGATCGCCTTGTAGATGATCGAGTAGTACTTGATCTCGACGCCTTCACGGTCGGCCAGATCCGCCACCTGACGGTTCGGGCGCACGTTGAAGCCGATGATGACGGCCTTGTCGACGGTCGCGAGGTTGACGTCGTTCTGGGTGATCGCGCCGACGCCGCGGTGGATGACCTGGATGCCGACCTCGTCGGACACCTCGATCTTCATCAGGGAGTCTTCCAGCGCCTCGACGGAACCGGAGGAGTCGCCCTTGATGACGATGTTGAGCATGTCCACCTCGGACTTGGCGAACTGCTCCTTGAGGCTTTCGAGCGAGACGATCTTGCGGCGCTTCGCGAGCTGCGCGGCGCGTTCGGTGGCCTGGCGCTTCTCGGCGATCTGGCGGGCGGTGCGGTCGTCGGATGCGACCAGGAAGAGATCGCCGGCGGTCGGCACGGACGTCAGACCCAGCACCTGCACGGGCGTGGACGGGGTGGCTTCCTTCATGTGGTTGCCGTTCTCGTCGAGCATGGCGCGCACGCGGCCGTACGAGGTGCCGGCGACGATGGCGTCGCCGATGCGCAGGGTGCCCTGCTGCACGAGCACGGTCGCCACAGCGCCGCGGCCCTTGTCGAGTCGGGCTTCGACGGTGGCGCCTCGGGCGTCCATATCCGGGTTCGCGCGCAGGTCGAGGTCGGCGTCGGCCGTGAGCAGCACGGCTTCGAGCAGCTTGTCGACATTGGTGCCCTGCTTGGCGGAAATGTCGACGAACATGGTGTCGCCGCCGTACTCCTCCGGCACGAGGCCGAACTCGGTGAGCTGGCCACGGACCTTCTCCGGGTTCGCGCCCGGCTTATCGATCTTGTTGACGGCCACGACGATCGGCACCTTGGCCGCCTGCGCGTGGTTGATGGCCTCGACGGTCTGCGGCATCACGCCGTCATCGGCGGCGACCACGAGAATCGCGACGTCGGTGAGCTCGGCACCGCGGGCACGCATGGCGGTGAATGCCTCGTGGCCAGGGGTGTCGAGGAACGTGATCTTGCGCTTCTCGCCTTCCAGATCGACGGTCACCTGATAGGCGCCGATGCGCTGGGTGATGCCGCCGGCCTCGCGGGCGATGACGTTGGTCTTGCGGATGGTGTCGAGCAGTCGGGTCTTACCGTGATCGACATGGCCCATGACGGTGACGACCGGCGGACGCGGCTTCAGATCCTCGTCCTCCTGCAGCTCCTCGCTGTCAAGGTCGATGTCGAACTGCTGCAGCAGCTCCTTGTCCTCCTCCTCGGCGGAGACGATCTGGATGTTCCAGCCGATCTCCTCGCCCAGGATCTGGAAGGTGGATTCGTCCAACGACTGGGTGGCCGTGGCCATCTCGCCGAGATGGAACAGCACGGTGACCAAGGCCGCCGGGTTGACGTTGATCTTCTCCGCCAGATCGGCGAGCGAGGCGCCCTGACGCAGGCGAACGGTCTGGCCGTTGCCGGTGGGGATGCGCACGCCGCCGATGACGGGTGCCTTCATCTCCTGGAATTCCTGACGCTTCGCGAGACGGTTCTTGCGGGCCTTGGACGACTTGCCGCCCTGACGGCCGAATGCGCCGGCCGCGCCGCCGCGACCGCGACCGCCGCCGCGCGACGGACCGGTTCCGGACGTGTTGGAGTTGTTCTGGAAGCCGCCGCCCT
>ENA-OPSD01001362-OPSD01001362.1-human-gut-metagenome-genome-assembly--contig:-NODE-1362-length-18931-cov-4.666137_pt1 | contig 18931 bp, 17 predicted proteins | sample MGYA00241453_ERZ501898 | MGnify/ENA primary metagenome ERZ501898 (study PRJEB25962, sample SAMEA2042226) | human gut metagenome | biome: human gut; feature: human-associated habitat; material: faeces... | reverse complement strand
ATTATCTTCTATTATCAAATCTCGCAAATTTGAAAATGGTACGAAGATGATAGCAATAGCACCCGCATCATTTGATATATATTTATCTGTGAGGATAAATTATATACAAAACTGGTGTGGGTTGCTGTTGCTTTATCCGTACCATAGGCAATGCGAGAGCCTGATAATAGGATAAAGCCAATAGTGTTCCCACACCTTTTTTATTTATTAATCTTTCCAAAGGGGACAGGAAAAAACAACAAGAATCAAAATGAATAGAATTTTTAATGTATGTATGTTTATTATTTGTTATTTGTTACTGTTATCTAGTTGTGATAAAGAGCCATTGATGGGAAGTGATGAATGGGAACAGAAAAGAAGAAATAATTTCTACGATTACAAAGTGAAAAATCGAGATGGTTTTGATATGCAAAGCATTATTCCGTGTGGTTATAATGAAGATACTGTATTCTTGGCTGGAATTAAAAATGAGAGAATGTGGATCGGTATGTTTGATGAGCATACAAAGGAACAATTGAAAGAATGGAACGGGACGGAAACAATCGAGCGTACAATAAAAATCGATTTGGGATATGGTGAAACAGAATTTTTTGATGTTACAACATTTAAAATTTCTCCTTACAAAACGCAGTGGGGGTTTGTTTCTACATTTTCGTATCTTCATCGAAGAGCTGTTAGCTGGGCTTCAAGTGATTCAATACCTGATAAAGGCTGTCTTTTCTTGAATGGCGATAATATGATTTTCCTGAATAATTTACGTATTGCAATACCTTGTTGGTTTCAAGGGAGCGTTGTCGTATCATATAAAAAATCTGATAATGAAGATTATTGTGCAATTTTATCCCCTATAGGAGATTTGATTATGGAATTAGGGGAAGGTCCTCAAGGAGAACCTATTTCTTATACAGAAGGGATTTTTATTGCCCGTGAAAGTGATTACTTTATTATCAGACATAATTATCAAACGGGAAAAGATGTTTGGAAGACCTCTATCCCTTCTTTAAAAGATGTTGAAGATAATGCCCGCATCAATTCAACAATCTTAGAACAAAGTAATTCGATTTGGAAATACCAGTTTGATATTACCAATTATGACGGAAGTAAGAAACAAGTTATTTTTACTGTTGATGTGGAAACTGGAAAAGTAACAGAAATATAAGCCAAACGCAATAATCAGAATACATAAATGGAGAACAATGAGATATTGAATTCCCCTAATAAAGGGATATAAATAAAGATCACCCAAACGAGTAAAGAGCTTTCTTATTCACTTGGGTGATTTTGTGTATATAAGAATTGAAAATGAGATAATTAACAATAGTATTAATCTAACATTTGTTTAAACTAACACTTAAACCAGAAATTACATAAAATCAGAAAGATAACAGAATTGAATTGTAAATATCAATAATTCAATGTGTTATATTGAGTGTCGCCGAAATAGCTCAGCTGGTAGAGCAACGCATTCGTAATGCGTAGGTCGCCGGTTCAAGTCCGGCTTTCGGCTCACAAAATCAAGCAGTTATCTTTTTAGGTAACTGCTTTTTTTATGGTGTTTTCTGTGGTTTACATCTCAGTTTACATGGGGCATGTAAACTGAGATGTAAACCATGAGTACAACAATTAGTGTCGTATGTTACAAGTCTAAAGTGTTGAAAAACAATGAATCACCTTTAATGTTGCGTATCTGTAAAGATGGTAAAAAGAAGTATAAGAGTATTGGAGTTTCCATTAATCCTATCTATTGGGACTATACAAAAGGTAAATTGAAAAGGAATTGTCCTAACTACAACAGTATTCATTTGCTGATAACAGAACAGTTAAATGAATATTCTAATCAGATTGTTGATTTCCAAGTCTCTAAGAAAGATTTTACAGCTTCTTCATTAGTTGAAAAAATAGATCAGCCAGTAAGAAAAGTAACTGTAAAGGCTTTTATAGAGAATGAAGTTGAACGTTTAAAAGCAGAGAATCGGATTAATTATGCTTCGTCGCATAAACATCTTCTAAACTCTTTGTTGTCATATAAAAAGAATCTGGAGATTCCTTTTAGTGAAATTGGTGTAACTTGGTTGAAAAGCTATGAATCTTTTTTGAGGCAACAAGGACTTGCGAATAATACGATAGGTATTCGATTACGCACATTGAGGGCTGTTTATAATCGTGCAATAGAGGAAAATCTTGTCAAATCGGAGTGTTATCCATTTAAGAAGTATAAGGTGGCTAAATTGCAGGAAGAAACAGTAAAGCGTGCTATTTCAAAGGACGATATAAAGAGAATCATGCAATATCGATCTCCTAATCCGTATTTGAGATTCCCTATAGACTTATTCCTGTTTTCCTATTTCATGGGTGGTATAAACTTTGTTGATATTGCTTACCTGACAGAGGATAATATTATTGATAATCAATTGGTATATGTTAGAAAGAAAACTAAAAAGCGAATTAAACTGCCATTACAACCTATTGCTATTGAGTTGATTAATAAATATAAGAAGGCTGACAATCCCTTTTTGTTTCCAATTCTTAATGATTTTCACAAAAGTGAACAACAAAAAATCAATAGAGTAAGGAAAGTTATCAAAAAGGTAAATAAACGTTTGAAAGAAATAGGAGAGGAATTAAACTTGCCTATAGACTTGACAACATACGTCGCCCGTCATAGTTTCGCCACATCATTAAAGAGATCAGGTGTCAATACCTCTTTAATCTGTGAGGCTTTAGGGCACAGCTCAGAGAGAGTAACACAAATCTATCTGGACCGCTTCGGTAATGACCAGATGGAAGACGCAATGAAAAACCTACTCTAAACCCAAGAATCCTGTTTCCAGAAATGGAGACGGGATTCTTTTTATCCTTTATCTTTGCACAATCACCATTTAAAAGAAGAATCTCATGTTTACACTTCCAGACAAATTACCCCATGACGATCAACTTCCTGCATTGGAGTATGTCTTTCATTTGGCGACATTAATCGAACCTTTTGAGGATTTCTGCGGATCGCCATTATTGGAGCGGTATATCTCACGTTACAATACTTCTGCAACCAAAAGCGGATTGAAGAAGTTGGATAAATTGAAAGCAAGACTGAATGAATTTTTATCCCGTGAAGAATTTGGAGAGACACTAACTTTCTTTGAACTGGACATTGAGAAATTCTGGCATTTATTATTATTCGTATATGATTTTTCTTATAATCAATGCACGGATGGGATCAAACATATATCCTCATTAACAACCTTACAAACCATCATTGACAAAATAACGGAAAATACAGAAATTCACCCGTTGCAATCTCCCACTTTCAAAGAAGAGACAAAGATCACATTCTGCATTGGAAAGAAGAAATATACCATTGAGGATTGTCCTACCATACTTCGTATATGTTCAAGGCTTAAAGAAGATGTTGACACCTCTGACGATTGGAACTGGCAAAACATAAAATCCTATATGAAGTCTGAAACCTCTGAGTCCACTTCCGTATTGGCTTATGCCTTCTACCTTCATTTTATCACTTTCTTCAACTCTTATCAGTCCATCATTTCCAAACGGAAGATAAAAGATTCACCATCTAAGAGAGAAAAGCAACTGATTGGCGATTTAATTTTCTTCACTGGAATTATCCAAAATGAAAGCATATCAACCGATCCTGACTACTTGAAAACGCTGATAAAGAGATACAAAGACTACCAACTGCCAAACGGAACTTTCACATACTGACTAAGGGGAACAAATTTGTCCCCTTTTTTTGTTCCTACCCCACCCTACAAAATACCCGCACCTTTGCAGTGTAATCAACAACGAGAGGTGCACATCTCGATTCGCTGATTACCTGAACTCCCGAACAGGAAAGAGGGAAGAACAAAAATAAAAAGAGATGGAAATTTTAAATATCAACTTCGAGAACAAAACAGTAAGAGAGTATGACAACATGGGTGCACACAATGCAGCTAAACTGATGATGAATAAGTACGAAAACCTGACCATCCAGTTCAAGACAGGTAAAGACAATTTTCCTTATGCTTGGTTGGAATCCCGAAGCATGGCAGGCTTCAAATTAATCTTGAATCAAAAAGAACTTATTTGGCTGATGGGGTATCTGAAAGAGGGCAAAACGGAAGATTTCGGAACTGAACCGAAAAATGTGGAAGCCTACAAAGAGGATAAAGACAATGATTTGCAACTCGCAATGTTCAAGCAGTTGGTCGAAAGCGGTAAAGTTCTGCAATTCGTTCCTTTGTTCCGTGAGACTAACGGATATATCACCGCTTATGCCTCTTATAAAAAAGGAAAGATCATATTTCGATTGAAAAGAACGGATGACTTGATGGAATACCTGACTGAAAAAGAATTGATCTGATAAAAGAAAAACAATGAGAGGAAGTCTTTTCCGCTTCCTCTCTCATTTACGAACCATTTAAAACAGAAAAAACAATGACTACTCAAATAATTCAAATCAATAAAAACGAAAACGGTAAAATCCAATATCTGACAGAAGTACTTCCAATGATTCCAACCAATACCATCTTATATAAGACACTTACAGGTTTGGGAGCCACTTACGGAGAATTAAAAGCAGACCGTAATTCCATCATTATCGAACCGAATGTTCCTGTTATCGTTGGCAAATGCAATGATCCCAAACATAAAGAGGATAACCTGTTTGGAGTTTATGAAGGTGTCTATACGGAAGATGTCATTAAGTATCTGGAAAAATCAGCAGATAAGAGAACAAAAATCCTGACTACTCCCGAAAGCTTTCAAAAAGTGAAAGACGCTTTTGAATTAATGGACATGGATATATATGGTACATGCTTTCTTTTGTTCGATGAATGCCATAAGATCGTGAAAGATGCAGATTACAGATCGGATATAACTCTTCCGTTCGATGATTTCTTCTTGTTCAATGAAAAGGCTTTGGTATCTGCGACTCCCATTTCTTTCAGTGATCCACGATTCGAAATGCAGAAATTCCAAATTATCAGGATCGAACCTGCATTTGAATATAAACTTCCTGTTTCATTAATCCATACAAACAACGTATTGGAGCAGTTGAAAAGGACACTCGACAAACTGGATGCAACTGACATTTGTCTTTTTGTAAACTCTACGGATATGATCTATTCCTTTATCAAGCAACTGGATATTGAAAATGAATCTACCGTATTCTGCGCAAAGAAGAGTGTGGAAAAACTGAAAAATAAGAAATTCAAACACGCATTCGAACAATGGAGCAAATCCAGAATGAAGAAATACAACTTCTTTACCAGTCGTTTCTACAATGCACTGGATATTGAGCTGAAAATAAAGCCTACAGTCATTATGATTTCAGACGTATATTTCTCTGAATACTCTATGATCGATCCGCATACGGATGCAATACAGGCAATCGGAAGATTCCGTAATGGGGTAAACCGTGTGTGTCACATCTTTAACACAAATCCAAATTTACCAGTCCGCACAGAAGAAGAAATTGGTATATACTTGCAAGTGAGTAAAGAAGTTTATGATAAAATAAAGACATTTTACGACTGTGCAACTTCCGAAGAAGCAAGAAATGCCTATCATGGAATTTTGAAAGTACTGCCATTCAATCAAATGCTGAATAAAGATGGAAAAGAAAATTTCTTTGCTATTGACAACTATGTGGATGAAGCCCTACTCAAATCAAGTTACAATGCGCAAGAAAAACTGATTGCAAGCTACAGGAGCAACCGATTATTCGATTTGGATGTGGAATCTGCCTATTTCCCTTTTGGAGATTTCGAAAGGTTGAAAAAAGAAAGTAAATATGCGTCTTTGAAAGATAAACGCAAAGAAGTTGTCCGCCAATTGGAATTGTTGAAAGGTGATGATGAAACCGAGATGATCCGTAACTACAAAGAAGATTTGAGAAAGGCTGATTCGTTTATTTATGGAGCATACGAAGAGATTGGAAAGGAGATGATCGAATCGCTGGATTATTCCGTAAAGCGAATCAAAGAGGCTATGATTTTGAAGCAAAACAGGGAAAAGACAGAAGGCACGGAATTTATCCAGTTGATAAAGAACTCCTTCAAAGTGGGACAAAAATATACGAAGAAATACATCAAAGAGGAATTAACCCGTATTTATGCACTTACCGGAGTAACTCCCCAGAAAACGATAACAGGACAATCCATAAAAGAGTTTTTCCATGTGAAGGAGATTAATACAGGTGGAAGTCGTAAATTTTTATTAGTTGAATCAAAGATATGACAGTGCAACATTTTTGAGAGAATAATGATTTTATAGACCCTGTTCAAAAAATGTTGCGTGATCTCAGAAAAACATACTTCTACTATGAATCAGAATCCTTCGGAGGTTTGCTTCGAAGGATTTTTTATTTATGAATCTTTATATCAAAATAATTTCCTTCAAACCAAATTACAGAGATAAAGCATACCTCAACTTTGAAAAAGCACTATGGATCAAATTCTCATGTATGAAACGAGAGCTTAACCGCACTTATCTTAAAGTCCCCCCTCAGTAGGTGATAGAGAAGTGAAAAATATGCAAGTGATCTACCTCTGAATCTCTTTTTCGAAAACGGATAAATGCCTATCGAACCTTGGAAACAAGGGAAAGAGATTTTTAACGGACAGAGATTCAACAACAGACTGCGGTATTTACTCCTCTTCTCTTTTATATGGTGTAACCCTCAACACTACGAAGGATTAAAACCAAGCCGATACACAGGAATTATCAACAAAAATCAAATTTATATCATTATGGAAAGTCAGTACAAGGTATGTGAAGTGAAACTCACTTACAAGTCAAAGATTAAAGCCTCTGAAAGAGAGAAAATCTTATCCGCTGAAAATGCTTATAAAATCCTTTTATCTGTATTTGATTCTGAAACAATACAGTACAAAGAGTTTTTCAAAGTCATTTTAATGAATAGAGCCAACAAGGTATTAGGCGTTTGCCATATTTCAGAAGGTGGATTGAATGAAACGTCTGCGGATATACGCATTATTATGCAGGCTGCAATATTGGGTAATGCTTCTGCCATCATATTGGCACACAATCATCCGTCTGGGAACATACAACCAAGTATGCAAGACGATCAAGTGACAAAAAGAGTAAAAGAGATTGCCAAATTGATTGGTATCAACCTTCTGGATCATCTTATCATAACAGATGAGACTTATTACAGTTATTCTGAAAACGGACGGATTTAAGATTGTGAGACATGGAAATAATACTTTATATCTTAATTGCCGCCATTGTGTACCTGATAGTGTTGTTAATCTATCCGATCATTCCGTTTATCCTTCTTTTTACCTTCTTATATGAGGCGATAAAGGATTAAACGATATATTTTTATTTAAACCATTGAATTATAAAACGCTTTTCGTACTTTTGTCCCAATCTCATACGCCTAAAGAGATAGGACACAGTGTGAGAGGACATACGTTTAACGAAAGGTGTTATTGAAATTATCTTCTATTATCAAATCTCGCAAATTTGAAAATGGTACGAAGATGATAGCAATAGCACCCGCATCATTTGATATATATTTATCTGTGAGGATAAATTATATACAAAACTGGTGTGGGTTGCTGTTGCTTTATCCGTACCATAGGCAATGCGAGAGCCTGATAATAGGATAAAGCCAATAGTGTTCCCACACCTTTTTTATTTATTAATCTTTCCAAAGGGGACAGGAAAGGTAAAGTTTATTTGATATGATTAGAAAATTACCTTTTATGCTGATCGCATTATGTTTCTTACTGAGTTGTGGTGGAGATGATCCGTTAGATATTAAACCGGAAGATGATATTAAACCTGAACAACCAGAAAAGCCAAGTGAACCTGAAGAACCAGAAGATCCTGAGAATCCAGAAAAACCAGAGATTCAAACGAAACGGATAAAAACAATGACTGTTTTCTCAGAGGATTATTTTGTGGAAAGTAATCTTTCTTATGATGAAAAGAATCGTATTTCTCAGATAAAGTCCCATATTGTTACTGATGGAACACATGATGTTATAGAAAACTTTTCATACCAGAATGATTTAATTTTGTATGAAATTGAATATAAAGATGTGACACACAAACAAAAATTGTGTCTAAATAAACAAGGCCTAATTGATAACTTTGCATACACATATATGGAAGATAGCCACTCTTTTGAATATGAAAACAACTATTTGATAAAACACAACTACTATGATTCTGGATATTTAGACTATTATAAGTATAAATATATAGATGGAAATCTTGCTTATTTTATATCGGGTATAGAAGAAGTGAAGTCTCATGAAGATGTATTTCACGTAACTTATACTGAAAATGAAAACAAACTTGGTATTTCCCCCATGCTTCTGACATTTGATTCCCGAACATTATGGATTTATACACCTTTTGAAGACTTAGAAGATTTCTATTTGTATAATGGATTTTTCTGTTTTTATGAGGGCTTGTTTGGTAAACCGTCTAAAAACTTAGAACAAAGTGTAACGGAAGGTGGCGAATCCATTTCTTTTGAATATAAGTTTGACAAAGATGATTATCCTATAGAAATCACCAGCAAATATTTTGACGATGGTGAATATATTCCGGATGATGAAGAATCCTTTACTGTAAATATCGAATATTGGGAAGATTAAAATTTTTACATTGGAACAAGATACGAGTTTGAATTTATCAAATGGTGAAATTCAAAAACGTATCTTATTCCTTTATATGGTATAATATTTAAATCGAGAAAATTAACTTATTTATTAATCAATTCTGATCTACAACAGTGTGTAAACCAAAATGTAAACCAGAGAACAAAAACGAAAAATAAAAAGAAACAGCTTTATAGATAAAGCATTAATTATAAGATAATTACAAAACAAGAATGAGGCTTAGATATACTCAAAGCATACAGACTTAAAATCCTTTGGCCATTGCGGCTGTGCGGGTTCAAGTCCCGCTTCGAGTACTCGATTAAGCTCTGTGAATCATTGATTTGCAGAGCTTTTTCTTTATAAGCTCTTGATATGAAAGACCGTTTCTCTATAGCGAACAAAGTGTTTCCCTTAATAGAACAAGTTGTTTCATTATGGCGAACACTTTGTTTCCCTTAACAAAACATTTCGTTTCATCATATGAAAACAAACTGTTTTTCCTTATTGGAACAAACTGTTTCTCTATACTTGAACAAAGTGTTCATCGCTGTGAACTAACAAACTAACTATAATATATAGTAGATGATATGCGCGTGGCACTTGCTAATATGTGCTTGCAGATGAAATAAAAGAATCTATATAAATAGCCTCCTCTTTATTGTTCAGAACAGCTTGGGGCGTTTGTTATTGAACCGATAGCCGATACCCAACATCAGATAATTGGGCTCATGAAATTCCCGGAGGTTATATCCTATATGGAGATACGAATTGCGTGTTACGTCTATTTTCAGGGCAAGAATCTGATAGAAAGACTTCATGTCACCGCCGCCGTGCAGAACGTTGGCTCCCAGACCGATACCTACCGTGAAGTAAGGCATGACAAACTCTCCGCGGGCAGATAAGCCCAGCGCCATCTGCTTTTTGGCAGGCGGGGTATAGAAGCCGTTCTCTTCTTCGTACGATTCTTTCATGTTCGCACTGTGGTCGTATACGCCGTCCAACGCCACACCGGCGCGGAATTTATAGCCGAAGTTGTACATGGGTGCAAAGCTGAAACCGAACACGTTGTAAGTGCCGGGTGCGGGTACCTGGCCACTACTGCCTTCATGGGCCACTGCTTTCTTTCGCCAGGAGCCGAACAAAGTCAGGTCGTAGCTGACGTGGCGGGGGAATGGAGGAACGATAGGGCGTTGCCATGACTGGGCAAGCTCATCCGCTCTGCGGTTAAAGTTATATACCAGCCCCACTTTACAGTCCACCGTGTTCAGACCGGAGTTGGGATATTGGGTGTTTCCGTTGGAAAAGTGGCTTCCGGTAGCTCCTATCATCAGGTCGAACTTGGGGGAGAGTGCCCACTTTAAGTAGAGGTTCACATTGAGATAAGCATTCACTTTCGAGCCGATAATCTGGTTCTCCGGGTTGTCGTATTCATCGTAGGGTTTCCAGCCGAACGATGCGCCGAAGTTCCATTCATAGTTCAAGGATATGCGGGGGCTGAATTGGGCGATACGTCCCCCTTGAAACAGATAGACCGCCAGCGGGTTGCCCAGCTCTTCCGGATTGCCGAAGTTGAAATAGCCGACTCCAATCCCTTGATAGGCTCCTATATAAGCCTGGTCGGCAACGGTGTGGGGACGGAGCTGGAAGGAGTATTTCAGATGGCCGGCATAGGCATTTTTCATGGGCTTGTATTGGTGGTTGGAGTACTCCAGAAAAGGGTTGGTCTGAAAAATATAGCCAGCACGCCCTTCTACGCCTAATCTGTGGATGAAGCGCTGTGAGAAAGGGAGTGTGTCCCGTTTGTATTCCGAATGGCTATCGGATGTCCATTGTTGGGCGTATATTGTATCAGACAAGAAAAGTACCGCTCCTAAGAAAGCCAGTATTTTCCATATCTGCATGCTATTTTTCATATGCCGTGTCGGTCTTTCTTGTTTATAAATGTTCCGAGTGAAGTTTAATTTCGTGCAAATATAGTTTTTTTATCCTTTTGACATTCACAATGAGACAACTATTTGTAAAAAGAGGGGGTAAAACTGAAATCGCCAATAGAATGGCCGACTTCGGTTTTACCCCCTCCTTATTCATTCACCCGGATGCTGTCTTATGATTCGGATGCTGGGTGGCGAGCATTATTTCCGGTCGTTCTCCCGGATTTCCACCCGGCGGATTTTCCCGCTGATGGTTTTGGGGAGCTCATCAACAAATTCGATGACACGTGGGTATTTGTAGGGAGCCGTCACTTTCTTCACATGGTTCTGCAACTCCTTGACAAGCCCTTCTCCAGCGCGTGCCTTGTACTCTTTTGCCAACACAATCGTAGCTTTTACCACTTGGCCGCGGATTTCATCGGGCACACCGGTAATGGCACATTCCACTACGGCTGGGTGGGTCATCAATGCACTTTCCACTTCGAACGGACCGATGCGGTAGCCGCTACTTTTGATGACGTCGTCGGCGCGGCCTACGAACCAGAGGTAGCCGTCTTCGTCCTTCCAGGCTACGTCTCCCGTGTAGTAAATGCCGTTGTTCCATGCCTCGTGGGTGCGGTTGGCATCGCGGTAGTATTCCTTGAACAATCCCAGCGGTTTGCCTTTGTCGGTACGGATTACAATCTGTCCCTGTTCACCGGCTTCCACGGAACGTCCTTCGTGGTCTATCAGGTCTACCTCGTATTGCGGATTGGGCAATCCCATGCTGCCGGGTTTCGGTTCCATCCATGGCATGGTGGCAACGGTAAGGGTCGTTTCGGTCTGTCCGAATCCCTCCATCAGCTTGATGCCCGTCAACTTCTTGAAGGTCTCGAATACGGCGGGGTTCAATGCTTCTCCGGCGATGGTGCAGTATTCCAGACTGGATAGGTCGTACTTCGTGAGGTCTTCGTGAATGAGGAATCGGAAGATGGTGGGCGGCGCACAAAGCGACGTGACGTGATAATCTTGTATCTTCTCCAGTATGGCTGCGGGAGTGAATTTCTCGTGGTCGTATACAAATACGTTGGCGCCGGCAATCCATTGTCCGTAGAGCTTGCCCCACACGGCTTTTCCCCAACCGGTGTCGGCAATGGTGAGGTGTAGGCTGCTCTCTTTCAGGTTGTGCCAGAAGCTGCCGGTGACGATGTGTCCCAACGGATAGGTGAAGTCGTGGGCCACCATTTTGGGCTCTCCGGTAGTGCCGCTGGTGAAGTACATCAGGGAGATGTCATCGTTCGTATTCGGATGTTCAGGTTTCACGAAAGGAGCGGCAGCCTCGATACCTTTGTGAAAGTCTTCGAATCCTTCGGGAACTTCCGGCCCGACGCTTACGAGGCGTTTCACAGAAGGAGACTCCGGCATGGCTGCCGTGATATGGTCGGTGATGACGCTTTCGCCGGCGCAGACTATCATCTTGATGTCTGCGGCGTTGCAACGGTATACGATGTCTTTCTTCGTCAGCAGGTGGGTGGCGGGAATCACCACTGCACCGAGTTTGTGTAGTGCCACAATGCTGAACCAGAATTCGTAACGGCGCTTCAGTATCAGCATCACCATGTCTCCGTGGCCGATGCCGAGGCTTTGGAAATAGGAAGCCGTCATGTCTGTGTACCGTTTCATGTCGGCAAAGGTAAATTGCCGGCATTCGCCCTGGTCATTGGTCCACAACAGTGCGGGTTTGTCGGGTTGCTCGGCGGCCCAGGCATCCACTACGTCGTAGCCGAAGTTGAAATTCTCCGGTACGTTTATCTTCAAGTTCTTGATGAAGTCCTCCTGTGAGGTGAAGGATGTTTGAGATAAAAATCTTTCTACCATAACTTTATTACATAATTACTGCCAGGAATTTTACAGTCTTTCCGTCAAGCGCCTTCATGCCGTGCGGCAGTTTGGAGTTGAAGTACAGACTGTCTCCTTCATTTAAGATTAAGTCTTTGCCGTCGATGCTGACCATCATACGGCCTTCCAGTACGAGGTTGAACTCCTGACCGGCATGGCTGTTGTAATGTATCGGCTCGCTGTCCGGTTTCGGTTCTACGGTCACAATGAATGGGTCTGCCGTGCGGTTGATGAAACCGGCTGCCAGCGATTGGTATTTATATGCCTTGGTACGTTCTATACTGGTTCCTTTTCCGGCACGTGTCAGGAAGTAGGAGCTCATTTTGGGCTCTTGCCCAAACATCAGTGCGTCCAGTGATATGCCGTAGTGCCGTGCTATCTTCTGTAGCATGCTGACCGAGATGTCGAATTCTCCGGTTTCGGCAAGGCGGTACTCTTCTGCAGAGATGTCGCAGTCGCGGGCGATATCGTCGGCAGTCAGTTCCAATACGTCACGCAGTCCGCGCAGGCGTTCGGCTATTTGTCTGATTTGTTCGTCCATAATTATATTTGTTTTAAATGGGTTGTTATTGAAATACACCGTTACACCGCAGGGCATTGGCATATTGGCACATTAAATACTCGCTTTGATGGCTTTAATCACAGTGGAGGTGAATCCTTCGTGTTCCAGTTCGTTGATTCCCTTGATGGTAATTCCTCCGGGAGTACACACCTTGTCAATCTCAACACTGGGGTGTGTGTCACTGTTCAGAATCAGCTCGGCTGCTCCCTTCACGGACTGTGCCACCATGCGCATGCCGTCTTTGGGGTAGATGCCCATTTCAATGCCGGCCTGCATAGCTGCCTGGATGTACTTCAGCACATAGGCGATGCCGCAGGAAGTCATGGCGGTGGTTGCCGCAATCTTTTCCTCGGGAATGAGCATGGCAAGTCCCATCTGGTTGAAAATGTCCAGCATCAGCTGCTCCTGCTCCTTGGTGGCATTGCGGCTGGCGATGAGTGTCATGCTTTCCATTTCGCTGATGGCTGTATTGGGAATAAGACGGAACATGGTCATTTCCTTGTCTGCTGCATAGTGTGTCAGTTCTTCGAAGGGAATACCGGCTGCAACGGAGATAAGAATCTGTGTGCCTTTCAGTTTCAATTCCTTTACTACAAGTTTCATCAGCCATGGCTTCACGGCAAAGATTATCATATCCGCACCGGTCACTGCTTCCTGATTGTCATTAGTTACTTGCAAAGCGGGAAATTCTGCTTTCAGTTTGTCTAATTTGTTCTGGGTGGGGTTGGAGACAATGATGTCACTGGCAGGGATGATTGTTCCTTTTGCCAGCCCGCGGGCGATGGAGCCTCCCATATTTCCGGCACCGATAATTGCTATTTTCATATTTTCTTGTTGTTAAAAGAGTTGTCTGTTGGCAAAGGTAGATAAATTAAAGAACTTTCTTGAAGCGTTTCAAGAATTCCTTTGCTTCGTCCATGCTGAGGCACAGAGGCGGCAGCAGGCGGAGCACATTCGTACCGCTTACGCCGGTGAATACATGTTGCTCTTTCAGCAGTCTTAGGCGCAGTACCTTGATGGGGGCTTCAAATTCCAGTCCTATCATCAGTCCTCGTCCGCGAACATCCTTGATTTGCGGGAACTTTCTCAGTTCTGTCATCAGGAAGTCACCGACTTGCGCTGCATTTTCTATCAGTTTTTCTTGCTCTATGACGTCCAGTACGGCAAGGGCGGCACTGCAAGCCAGGTGGTTTCCACCGAAAGTGGTTCCAAGTTGCCCGTATACCGGTGTAAACATTGGGCTGATGAGTACGCCTGCCATCGGGAAACCATTGCCGATGCCTTTTGCCACGGTGACGATGTCGGCTTTGATGCCGTTGTACTGATGGGCGAAGAACTTGCCGCTGCGTCCGTAGCCGCTTTGGATTTCATCGAGAATCAAGACCGTGTTGTGTTCCGTACAAGTCTGGCGGAGAGCCTGCATGAATTCGTCTGTCGGCAGTTGGATGCCGCCTACACCTTGTATGCCTTCGATAATCACTGCGCAGACATCTCCTTTGGACAATTCGGCCTTCATGGCTTCGATGTCGTTCAACGGGAGGTAGGTGACGTGCCCGCAGTTGTTGATGGGAGCGATGATTTTAGGATTGTTCGTTACTTCCACCGCCAGTGAGGTACGTCCGTGGAATGCTTTTGAGAAGGATATCACACGGGTACGGCCATTGTAGAAAGAGGCGAGTTTCAAGGCGTTTTCATTGGCTTCGGCACCGCTGTTGATGAGGAAGAGTGAGTAATCATCATAGCCGCAGACCTTTCCCAAACGCTCTGCCACTTGCTGTTGCAGCTTGTTGATTACTGAGTTTGAGTAGAATCCTAACGTAGCAACTTGATTGCTCACCATCTCTACATAATGTGGATGTGCATGTCCGATTGAGATGACTGCATGGCCACCGTAGAGGTCGAGATATTCGGTACCGTTCTCGTCCCATACATGGCAGCCTTTTCCTTTGACGATGTTGATGTCAAAGAGAGGGTATACGTCGAATAAATTCATTTTTTTTTAGAATGCAGAAGGTTTCAACCGTAAACCTACGGTCTCTTCCAGGTTAAACATTAAATTCATGTTATGGACAGCTTGTCCGCTGGCGCCTTTCAGGAGGTTATCGATGCAGGAAATGATAAGCAGTTTGTCGCCGTGCTTCTCCAGATGGATGAGGCACTTGTTGGTGTTTACCACTTGCTTCAGGTCGATATTCTTCTCCACGATGTGGGTAAAGGAATCTTTGGCGTAATATTCTTCGTACATGCGGACGATTTCTTCCAGGGCCACTTTGGTCTTCACCACAATGGTGGTGAAGATGCCGCGCGGGAAGTCGCCGCGGTAGGGGATGAAGTCAATGTCCGCATCAAAGCTGTTCTGCAGCTGTTTGAGCGATTGCTTGATTTCGGGCACATGCTGGTGCTCGAAAGCTTTGTAGACACTCATGTTGTTGTTGCGCCAGCTGAAGTGGCTCGTGGCGCCCGGTTTCACACCGGCGCCGGTACTTCCGGTAATGGCGTTCACCATGATATCATCATTCAGCATCAGATGTTTGGCAAGCGGTAGCAGCCCCAGCTGTATGCAGGTGGCAAAGCAGCCCGGATTGGCTACGTGCTTCGCTTTGCAGGTGGCACGGCGGTTCAGCTCCGGCAGGCCGTAGATGAAGTCGTGTTCGGGAGAGGCTATGCGGTAGTCCATGGAGAGGTCGATGATTCTCAGTTCCTCGGGCACGTTGTGGCTTTCGAGGAACTTCTTCGTGTCGCCATGTGCCGTACAGAAAAAGAGTACGTCGATTTCTTCCAGCGGGAGCTGGTCGGTAAATACCAAGTCTGTTTCGCCGTACAGTCCTTCGTGTACGTCGGTAATTTTGTTGCCGGCGTTGCTTGAGCTGTTTATGAAAACGATTTCCGCTTCCGGATGGTTGAGCAGCAAACGTATCAGTTCGCCTGCCGTGTATCCGGCTCCGCCGATGATTCCTACTTTAATCATTTCGATAATATCTATTTGGTTCTTGTGGTATAACAATTAGCATTATAATGTATATGGGTATGCCTGCAAATGCAGTAAAGATCGTGGCGAACGTATAAACGATACGCACCAATGAGACATCGAGTCCGAAAAAGTTTGCCAGTCCTGCACATACGCCTGAAAGCATCCTTCCAGTCCGGGGACGTGTCAGTTTTTGCTTCCTGCCGGTCATTTAGATTTTCTCGTCTTTATGATTTGAATAATAAGCACGCAGTGCTGTGGAGGTTACTTTGATGAAGCCCTTGGCATCTTCTGCCGTCCATCCTTTCTGCATCTCACCGTATTCACCAAACTTGTTTTTCACAAGGTCATCTTTGCTTTCTACACCTACGGTAGAAAAGCAGAGCGGGTGAAGTTCGAGGATAGCCGTACCGTTTACGTTGCGTTGCGAGGATTCCAGCATGGCTTCGATGTCGCGCATTACTGGTTCCAGATATTGGCTTTCGTGCAGGAACATGCCATACCAGTTGGCTACCTGGTCCTTCCAGTATTGCTGCCATTTGCTCAAAGTGTACTTCTCGAGGAACTTGTGTGCTCCGATAATCAGCATAGGTGCGGCAGCTTCGAAACCTACGCGGCCTTTGATACCGATAATCGTGTCGCCTACGTGCATGTCGCGACCGATACCGTATGCCGCACCAATCTCTTCTACCTTCTGGATGGCTTTGATGGGGGCGTCGAATGTCTCGTCGTTCACGGCTTTCAGCTCACCTTTTTCAAAAGTGAGGCGCAACTGCTCGCTGCCCTCTTTGGTGCAGTGCTTCAGATAGGCGCTTTCGGGCAACCCTTGCGCGGAATCCAGAATCTCGCCACCGCAAATGGAAGTGCCCCACAAACCTACGTTATAGGAATATTTCAGTTTGGTGAAGTCGGCGGCAAAGCCGTGTTTGTTCAGATAATCAATCTCTTCCTGACGGCTCAGTGCCATGTCGCGTGTCAGCGTGATGATTTCCACGCCCGGAGCCATGACGAGGAAAGTCATGTCAAAACGAATCTGGTCGTTACCCGCACCCGTAGAACCGTGGGCGATGGCATCCGCGCCGATTTCGTTGGCATAACGTGCAATGGCCAATGCTTGGAAGATACGTTCGGAACTTACAGAAATAGGATAGGTACCGTTACGCAAAACATTGCCGAATACCATGTATTTCAAGCTTTTCTCATAGTATTCCTGCGTCACGTCGAGGGTGACGTATTCTTTGGCGCCCAGCTTGTAGGCATTTTCTTCGTTTGTCTTCAACTGTTCAGCACTGAAACCGCCCGTATTGGCACAAGCTGCATATACTTCGTACCCTTTTTCTTTGGTAAGATACATCACCGTAAACGAGGTATCCAAACCTCCGCTGAATGCGACTACTACTTTCTTCTTCTTTTCCATATCCTTAGTATTTTTATATTTTATCCTCTTCGTGCAGCTTCGGGTCGTAAAGCATTGCTGTGCAAATGCAGAATTTACGGTTCTTAGCTACCAATATATCATGGTTTATACAGCCTTCGCAACCTTTCCAGAACGATTCGTCATCGGTCAGTTCGTTGAAGGTGACGGGCACATATCCCAGCTCGGTATTCATTTTCATGACAGCAGCTCCGCTGGTGAGACTGAAAACTTTAGCATTAGGCCAGCGTAGGCGTGCCAGGCGGAAAGAAGCGGTCTTGATACGTTTTGCCAGCCCCAGTCCCCGATATTTGGGGTGTACTATCAAACCGGAGGTTGCTACATATTGCTTGTTACCCCAGCTCTCTATGTAGGTGAAACCGGCAAAATCATCTCCACACAAGGCTATGATGGCCTTTCCTTCTTTCATTTTAGTAGCTACGTATTCGTGTGTGCGTTCTGCGATGCCCGTTCCGCGTACCTTGGCAGCTTCCCGGATGGTATCCAAAATCTTGTCTACGTAAACTTCATGTGAGGCGTCAGCCACCATCACATCAATTTGTTTCGAATCCATTTCTTATTTAATTTCTTGTTTTTTGTTGTTATCTATCATTTAATGTTCGGGATGATTTGCGATAGGAAGCTGCGTACCTCGTCATGTGACGCTGCTTCGTGCACCACCAGCATGATGGTGTCATCTCCGGCAATGGTACCCAGAATGGCGGGACACTCTCGGTTGTCGATGTCGTAGGCCATGCTGCTGGCATATCCGGGCCGGGTACGGATGACGGCAATATTGCCCGAAAATTGAAGTGAAACGAATCCGCTTGTCATCAGCATTTCACTTGCACTCTGGTCGTTCGAACGTTTATACATGATGTTGTTGGGCAGCACATATACGTATTTACCGTTCATGTTCGCTGCTTTCGCTACTTTCAGCTGTTTCAAGTCGCGTGACAAGGTGGCTTGTGTCAGTTCAAAGCCTTCCTTGCTCAAAGCTTGCAACAGTTCTTCCTGAGAACTGACGTCTTTGCTTGAGATAATCATCTTGATGGCGTCTAACCGATTGGCTTTTTTCTTCATTTTCTGTATAATTATTCTAAGAGTAGTGCAAAATTAGGGATTATTTCGGAAAGAATATGCAAAAATGAGAGCTTTTTTATTCTTTTTATACATCGGGCGTACTGTATATGTTGTTTTTGTTCTCTTTGTTGGAGTCTTGTTTGTTCTTTTACGTTATTGGAGATTGTTTCCGTATGTCTTTGGTAAATGTTGATATAATATAGAATAGATATGCAATTGTCAAATCTGACACCCTTTCAATCAAAAACTGTACAAAAATTATATGCATAGAAATAGAATCCCTCAGGTTTTTACGTTGGTCCCAGATTGTTACGTTGCCCCCCCCTCTCTTATGGTCGGGAAACCGGAGGAGAGGAGGGATGAAATAAAAAAGGCTTAACTTCTAAAAGTTAAGCCTTTTCTGTCGGAATGAGGCGACTCGAACGCCCGACCCCTACGTCCCGAACGTAGTGCGCT
>ENA-OPSD01001356-OPSD01001356.1-human-gut-metagenome-genome-assembly--contig:-NODE-1356-length-18993-cov-3.967895_pt1 | contig 18993 bp, 12 predicted proteins | sample MGYA00241453_ERZ501898 | MGnify/ENA primary metagenome ERZ501898 (study PRJEB25962, sample SAMEA2042226) | human gut metagenome | biome: human gut; feature: human-associated habitat; material: faeces... | reverse complement strand
GCCTTCTCGGCCGTGGCTTTGCGCGCCTTGGCCTCGGCAGCGGCACGGACCTTCATGGCCTTCTCGCGCGCAGCCTTAACCTCGGGCGTGATGACGCTCATGGGCTCGGCAGTCGAGACCTGGTAGAAAAAGCCCTTAAAGTCAATCTGCATGTCGGTAATGGCAAGCCCAAACAGGTCGTGTGCCTCATTTTCAAACGGGAACACCGCAGGGTAGTACGAGCTGATGGATGGAATCTCCTGGTACTGGTCGATGCCCTCAACCACCAGGTTCTCAATCGCATAACTGCCGTCCTGCGCGATCTGCTCCTGGGCAGCACGAACGTTGATGAACGTATAGACCAAGCGATACGTGCCGTCGTCCACGTTGCGCTCGGTGTGCATCTGTACAAAGCGGGCACCGGCACCCTTGAGCGCCTGGACATGCGACAGCAGTGCATCGAGCTCGACGGTGGTATAGATTGCCTTTTGCATTACTCGGCCCCCTTTGCAGCGGCGGACGCGGCGGACGTCCCAGCAGATGCGTCGCCAGCGGCGGGCGCGTCGCCGGCCTCAGCCGCGGCCACAAATCCGTCCTCGCCCAGCTCAACACCACCATCCCAGGTAGCGGCACCGCCCACGGTAAGCGGGTCGCCGCCGGCGCGCATCACGGCCTCCTTCTGGTCCAGGATGCCGCACGCCTCCACAATGGCGTCGATCACCGTCTCGGGGCGAATGGCGCATCCGGGCGCGTACACGTCCACGGGAATTGCGCGATCCACGCCACCGATCACGTTGTACGCATCGCGGAACACGCCGCCCGAGCACGCGCAGATGCCGCACGCCACCACGCACTTGGGCTCGAGCATCTGGTTGTAGATCTGGCGCACGACGGGCAAGTTCTGGGCGTTGACCGACCCCGTCACCAAAAAGATGTCCGCATGTTTGGGGTTGCCAGTGTTGACCACGCCAAAGCGCTCCGCATCGAACAGCGGCGCGAGCGAGGCCAGCACCTCGATATCGCATCCGTTGCAGCTCGAGCCGTCGTAATGAATAACCCACGGCGAGCGCGACATTTTATGATCCATGGATGCCGCCTCCTAAATAAACACGTCGACGAGGATGGGCATAAGGTTGAGCAGGCCAAACACCAGCGCCACACCCCAGCCGAGCTTAAAGCAGCTGCGCCAGGTGCTACGGGCGAAGGTGTTATCGATCAATACCTCGGCAAAATACGTCATGACCATAACGACCAGGGAGACGACCCAGCTCACCGGGTTGTCCCAAACAAAGAACATGCCCACCCACATCAAAAACAGCACGGTCTCGCACCAGTGCATAAGAGTCATCTTGGCCAGCGTGCCGCCGCTCATCTCGGTGGCGACGCCCTGGACGATCTCCTGATGCGCGTGATGCGAGTACGAAAGATCGAACGGTGACTTGCGCAGTTTGATGGTAAGCACCGCGAGCAGCGCGAGGAAGATGGGCGCGCTGTACACGATGATGGGGGCCGACTGCCCCGTCACGGCGATGGAATCGAAGCTATCGGTGGCAAGGTACAGGCCCACACTCATCAGCAAAACGGCGGGCTCGTAACTCATGACCTGCAGCAGCTCGCGGTCGGCGCCGACCTGGGCAAATGGGCTTTGCGTCGAGGCGGACGCCAGCACCACAAAGATCGCAGCGAGGGTAACCATAAAGGCGCATAACAGTGTGTTGGAACCCGACACAAAGATGCCGCCGCCCACCACGGTAAAGACGAGCGCGCACGCCATGTAGGTATCGTCCACGGTGTTTACGCTGGCAGGGGCTTTGCGCAGGAGCTTGGCTACATCGTAGAACGGTTGCAGCAGACGCGGTCCCACGCGGCCCTGCATGCGGGCGGACAGCTTGCGGTCGATGCCGTCGATCAGGCCACCAACCAAAGGCGCCAGCAGGGCAAACGCCACGGTGCCTATAAAGATGCCTACGACACCCGAGCCTTCGAAATACTTGCCGCGCAGCACCGAGGGCTCGCCCATGGCGAGCGTATCGGGACCAATCCATGCGCAGCATAGCAGCGCGAACAGAATGATGCTACAGCACACGATGCTGCCCGCGGGGCCAATACGCTTCTCGCCAAAGGCGTCCTCCAGGTACCAATTGCGCTTTTCGGCCTTCACCTCGTGTCCCATCGAGCCGCGGAAATGACGGTAATTGTCGGTTCCCACGCCCGAAAGATATACGTTTACGTGCGGTTTGTTGCTCACGCGGAATGAAGTCAGCAGCACCACGGCGATAAAAGCCACGATAACCACCATTAGATACATGGCATCCTTGCCAATAACATACGGCACGCGGCCAAACACCATGGCCAAGTAAGGCGACATCAGACCGCTCGAGATAATCGGGAACGCTACACAGCACAGAATCAGCAGCGCGGCGATAGTGTTGAGCGCTATCCATTCGGTCTTATGGACATTGCCCTCCACGTTTTCGGCCGTAGAATCCACGCCCGAGAGCTTGGCGAGCCACTTGCCCCAGAAGAAGAACGTCGCGGCCGAGCCAAAGGCCAGCACCATGATCATGAGCACATTACCGGTCTGCGCAAACGCCACCAGGGCGCCCCACTTAGACACGAGCATGCCAAACGGCGCCACGAACATGCCCATGATACCCAGCATCATCAGGCGCGTCAGGTGCGGCATGCGGCTGAACATGCCGTCCATGTCCTCGATATTGCGGCTGCCGATATGATGCTCGGCCGTGCCCACGCACAGGAACAGCAGCGACTTTGCCACCGTATGGAACAAGATTAAGAAGATGGCGGCCCACACGGCCTCGGGCGCGCCGACACCCAGGCAGGCACTGATGAGGCCCAGGTTGGAAATGGTGGAGTACGCGAGCACACGCTTGGCATTGCTCTGCGAGATGGCCATGAGGGCGGCGAGCAAAAACGTGATGGCGCCCACGCTCGTGACCATAAAGCCGGTCACGGGATAGGTGGCGTACAGCGGGCTCAGCTTGACCATCAAAAACACGCCGGCCTTGACCATGGTGGACGAGTGCAGCAGGGCGCTCGTGGGCGTGGGGGCGACCATGGCGCCGAGCAGCCAGGTGTGGAACGGCATCTGTGCGGCCTTGGTAAGCGCGGCGATCGACAGCAAGACGACCGGCAGCACCAGCAGCGCGGATTGCGCGGTTCCGGCGCCGGAAAGCTCGATCATGCCCGAGATGGTCAGCGGCACGCCGTTGACGTGCAGGAACATAAGGCCCGCCAAAAACGCGATGCCGCCCAGCATGTTGAGGATGATCTGGGTAAAGGCGTTTTTGATGGCCTCGGGCGTGCGCGTATAGCCAATCATAAGAAACGAGCACACGGTGGTGATTTCCCAGCCGCAGAACAGCCACTCCAGGTTGTCGCTCGTCACGATGACGAACATGGCCGAAAGGAACAGGAACATAAGCGCCAGGAACTGCGGGCGTCGGTCGGGCGCGGTCTGCCCACGCAGCGCGGCCTCGTGCTCATCGTGCGCCTGGAAGTCCTTCATGTAGCCCAGGGCATACACGCAGATCAGGCTGCCGACAATGCCGACGGCGAGCACCATGATCACGCTCATATAGTCCAGGTAGAGCGGCGTGGCGGTGACGACCTCGGCCGTGGGCAGCGTCATGGCAGCGAAGGCAACCGAACCCACCAGCTGCACCACGCCGAGCACACCGGTAAGCGCGTTCCTATATTTGAACGCGTTGTACAGGATGACGGCGCACAGAATTACGTCGACGACGGAGCTGATGATCGAGAGCACATGCGAGGTGCCGGGGGCAACCTCAAAGCCCTGCGGACCCGTGCCAAAAAATAAGACGGCGACTACAACGGTCACCGCCATAATAATGCCGGAGCCTACAAGCCCTACCGCATCGCGGGCTCGGTCACTGCGCGCGAGCAGCATGCCCATCGCCGGTACCAGCGGAAACAGGGTAAGGAAATACAGTAGCGTCATACCATCACTCCCCCATGCAAAAACGCTGCAATTGCTTAACGTTATAGCTCAAATTGGGAGTTCAGGCGGCAGGTTTTCGGTCAACTGGGAAGTTTTAGGCGTATGGGGTAAGGGCATGTCCGCTTTGGAGTAGAGAGGCGACGCTCCCCCTCTCGCAGCGGCGGGCGCACGGGCCACTGCGCGCGGTTTATTGACCACTTTGAAGGATGTCCCGATAGACTCGCGGCGATCCAAAAAGTTGGCGCGGCAAGAAAAATGCGCCCCTGCGGACGCACCATCCCGTTCGCTATTCCGCCTTTTTAACGCGCGGTTTACGACCCCGCGGCTTATCGACCAAGGCGGCCTCGCCACCGTCGCGATACTGTCGGCACCAAGCTTTAACCGAAGACTCGCTGGGGATCTTGTGCTTGACCATGACCTCACGCACCGTCAGACCGTGTTCCAAGCGGTCCTTAACCACGGCAAGCTTAACGTCAAACGAATATGTGTGGTGATGAGAGCCCGCATTGAGAACGGCGTCGGCGCCGCCCACGGCATACGCACGGGCCCACTGACGGGCTGTGGCCTGGGGGATGCCAAGCTCTGCGGCGAGCGCGCGATGGCCGACCCCTTCTTGGAGGATCTCGACAGCGCGCTGCCTAATCTCGGGCGCATGCGTGCGAGTCCTTGTTGTTTCTGACATACCTGCCACTTCTACTTCTTAGCCTTAAACGTTAAATTGCTTTCTTACGTGCAAGTTAGATAGTAGCATTTTACTGTTTGCTCAAAGCAGTTAATTAAAATAGACGCGGCGCTATCTGGGAATTTGACACCAATTTACGACATTTCTTTATTGATTATTTACGCTGGTAACTAGCTCGCAGCTAATCGTCATTCGCTTGCCAGCAAAATTGGCATCTCTTTATATCCTTTGGAATAGAGGGTATGATTATTAACCCCTCCTCCAATAATTTTGAGCAGCCTGCAAGGCAGTAGACGCCTCACTCCCCATGATTAGCGCGCATTGCCGTCCACCGGGGCAAAACAAAAAGGGCGGGACCTGCTGCGCTTGCAGGCCCCGCCCCGATTGACACCCGATGGGACGCGGCCGGGCGAGACAGATCCGTGCTACCGCCCCGCCTGGCCGCGATGTTCAACTACAGCTCGTTGGCCGCGTGATATGCCGTGCGAATGGCGTTCGCAATGTCGGCGGTGCGCTCGCCCGAGCAGTCGCCCACACAGGTCACGGGCACCGTAACGCCATCCAAGTCAAACGCGTTGGCCTTGGAACCGACGGCCATCACCACGTAATCGCAGGCGATCTTCACCGGCTCCTCGGCGCCGTCATCGGCAGTGCGAATGGCCTCCACGCCCTCGTCGGTAATGGCGGTCAGACGGGGCTTAACATACTGCTCCACGTTGTGCTCTGCAAAGTCGCTCATAATCAGCGGCAGAATGGTCTCGGACTCGCCCGCGGCAATCTTGTCGAGCATCTCCACGATCGCCACTTCGCAGCCGTGCTGCAGCAGGTACTCGGCAGTCTCGGTGCCCACCAGGCCACCGCCAATGACGGCGACGCGGCCCGTAAGCTCCACCTTGCCGGCCAGCACGTCCCAGCTCGAGAAGACCTTCTTAGAATCGGCACCCGGAACAGGAATGACCACGTCGTGCGCGCCCACAGCCACAATCGCGGCGTCGGCGGCGTTGAGGTCCTCTGCCGTAGCGGCATGGTTGAGCTCAACCTTCACGCCCAGGCCGGGCAGAATCTTCTCGTAATACTCGACCGAGCGCATGATCTCGTCCTTGCGCGGAGGCGCGGCCGCCAGCACAATCTGGCCGCCCAGATGATCGCTCGCCTCGTAGACGGTCACGTCGTAGCCGCGCTTGGCCGCCACGCGCGCGGCCTCCAGACCGGCAATACCGCCGCCCACAACGGCGATCTTCTTGTCGCCCTCGCCCGGCTTAATGGCGATGGTAGCCTCGTCGCCGTTCTCGGCATTGAGCACACACGAGATGTACTTGCGGTTTTGAATCGCATCGACGCAGCCCTTGTTGCAGTTGAGGCACTCGCGGATGGGCTCGCCCGTGGCGGCCTTCAGCGCAATGTCGGGGTCGCACATGAGCGAGCGGCCATAGGCGATGATATCGGCCGCGCCGTCTTCCAGGATCTTCTCGCCAGCCTCGACCGAGACAACACGGCCCACAGTTGCCACCGGCACGGAGACCAGGGCCTTGACGCGCTCGGCCACGGGCAGCGTCCAGTTGTAGGGCATGGCGCCCATGGACGGAATGGTGTCGCCCATATTGCCGGTGTGGTTGGCTTGTGCAACCTGGATCATATCGATGCCCGCGCCCTCGAGCAGCTTGGCGAACTCGCAGGCCTCGTCGGGCTGCAGGCCGCCCTTGCCACGCGGCGTGCCATCGGGGTTCTCCATGATCACGGGGAGCTTATACTCCACCATCAGCTGCGGCGCGGCTTCCTTGATGGCAGCGACGACCTCCAGCGCGTAGCGAACGCGGTTCTCAAACGAGCCACCGTACTCGTCGGTGCGCTTGTTGAGGATCGCGGAGCACAGCGAACCCACCAGGCGGTCGCCGTGGACCTCGATGGCGTCGATGCCGGCCTGCTGCGCGCGAGCGGCCGAGGCAGCGATGGCCTCCTTGATCTGGGCGAGCTGCTCTACGCTCGCCTCGTTCACAAAGTGCTGCATGTCGTGGTGCAGCTTGGCGTATGCCTGCTTGCGGATCTCGTTGGACTCGGCCATCTTGGCGGCAAAGGTCTCCTCGTCGCCGGCGGCCTTGGCCTCCTGCGCGGCTTTGACTGCAGCCATGGAGCCCATGACCATGCGGCCGACACCGGGCACGTCGTACTCGGGGTGGAACAGCTGCAGCGCGACCTTGGCACCGTGCTTGTGGACGGCGTCGGCCAGTGCCTTAAACGTGGGGATCTGGGCGTCGGTCGCCAGCTTGGGCGTGGGGCTTGCGGTCATGACGGGAGCGACGTCGCCGATGACGATGTAGCCCACGCCGCCACGGGCCAGGCGCTCGTAAAAAGCCAGGCTGCGCTCGCCGATGGAACCGTCGCGCTCCTCATAGCCGGTGGTCAGCGGCGGGAACATAATGCGGTTCTTGAGCTCAAGGGGGCCAACCGTAATGGGCTGGAGCAGCTTGGACGCAGGTGCGGTCATGGACATTCCTCTCTTGTAGACGCGGCGGCGATGGTGCCGCGTAGTTGTTTAGAGGATATGGCATGGGGGTACAGCGGCACAACGAAAATCGGCGAATATCAGGTGGCGGCAGGCGGATGGGGCAGGGCGGCCCGTCGGTTTGTCTCGATCTGTAACAGCTACCCAGCAAAACCGGGTCTTACTGTTACAGATCGAGATATTCCTCTCGACCCATCCTCAACAATCTAAATCTGTAACAGCTAGACCGACTTTTGGCCTCCACCTGTTACAGATCGAGACAATAGAAACCATCCCAACAAAACGTCTCGATCTGTAACATCTATCGACCAAAACCGGCCCTAGGCGTTACAGATCGAGACAAACCAAACCGGGCTTCCGAATAATCTTGATCTGTAACAATTAGACGACAAAAATCGCTCCTCGTGTTACAGATTTAGACAAACGGAGGCTGGCGTGCTGGTTTGTCTCGATTTGTAACGGCCAGACGTCCAAATCGGGTCCATCTGTTACAGATCAAGATATTGTTTGAGAAGCTGCGGACCGTACCGAAAACACGATCCCGGAATAACAAAAAAGCTCGTCGGCTAGGCCGACGAGCTGCAAGTTCTTGGTCGCGGGGGCAGGATTTGAACCTACGACCTCCGGGTTACGGATATGGCGGGCCGTCAAACAGCGATTGGACTAAAGCCGGGCCTTCCACAGTGTTTAGTCCTATAAACAGTCCAACATCTTTATTTCTAGTCGTTAGATTGGACTAAAATGACTTTGATTTCGGTATTTAGTCGTATCTTACGACTAAATATCAGCCACGAGACCGTTAGGAGCGATCTTGTACTACAGCGATCACGACGTCCTTGAACTCATCGCCCGTATCGAGAAGCCCTACGAGAGCGAGGTTATCGAGCTCAAGGAAGCGAAAAACGACTTCAGTTTCAAGAACCTCGGGAAGTACTTCTCCGCCCTGAGTAACGAAGCGGTCCTGCGCGGGAAACAAGACGCCTGGCTCATCTTCGGTATGGACAACGACAAGGTCGCATGCGGAACCGCTTACCGAGAAGGAAATCCGGCCAACCTTAGATCCCTTAAAAAGGAGATTGCGGACCGCGCGAACAACCACCTCACCCTGAGAGAGATCCATGAACTCAGGATTGACGGCAAACGCGTCCTCGCGTTTCAAATCCCCGCCGCAACGCCGGGCATGCCAACGGCGTTCAACAATGCGGCATGGGCGCGCGAGGGCGAATCACTCGGGCCACTCCCCATCGATAAGTACGAGCAGATACGCCAAATGCGGAGGCCGGACTGGAGTGCCCTCGAAATCGAAGAAGCAACCTTCGAGGACCTCGACCCCGAAGCCGTGAAGAAAGCGGTGGGGCTCTTTCTCTCCAAGCACCGACGGCATTCCGGGGCGTTCGCGGACATGGATGACCGCACGATTCTCGACATGGCAAACCTAACCAGAAACGGCAAGATCACCCCGACGACACTCATCCTGCTCGGAAGGCCGGAATCCACCCGCTTGTTCGATGGGATGAGCCCGCGCATCACCTGGACTCTCTATGCCTCCAATGGATCGGTAACCTCTTACGAGCACTTCAAACCACCCTTCCTTCTCGCGATTGACCAGGTACTCGGGAAAATCCGCAACGAGAAGTACCGGTTCAACGCAAATGGCGCGAGTCTGTTTCCCTTTGAGGCTGACCAGTACGAACCCGAGATCATCAGAGAGCTCCTGAACAACTGTATCGCCCATCAAGACTATTCCATGCAGGGGCGAATCAACGTCGAGGAATTCGAGGATCACCTCGTTTTCCTAAACGAAGGGTCCTTCATTCCGGAGACAATCGAAAATGCGATGCGGCCGGGTTTTAAGCCAAGCTACTACCGCAACCCCTTCCTTTCCGAGGCGATGGTGCAGATGGACATGATCGACACCATCGCCATGGGAATCCCCAAAGTATTCCAGATGCAGAGAAAGCGATACTTCCCCCTACCCACCTACGACCTTTCGGATCCAACCCGCGTGCGCGTAAGTGTCTACGGTAAGACCATCAATGAGAGCTACAGCAGGCTACTCTATGCTAAGCCGGACCTTCCGATGGACGTCGTCTACCTTTTGGACAAGGTTCAAAAAGGTGAGGAAATCACGAACGAGGAGGCCTCAGAGCTGCATCGACTCAAGCTTATCGAAGGCAGGTACCCCCATATCTCCATCACGAACGCCCTTGCCTCGAAGACGGGACAGGAGGTGTCTTACACGCGCAGCAAAGGCCTCAATGAAGAGGCCTGCAAGGCGCTTGTCATTCAGATGCTCTCAGAAACGGGGCCCGCACCACGTGCGAAAATCACCGCCCTCATCAACGATCTTCTCCCCTCGGGCCTTACCGACGCGCAAAAGGCCAAGAAGGTATCGAACCTTCTAGCGAAAATGAAGAAGGTGGACAAGACCATCGATAGCGACGGAACGGGAAAGACCGCAAGATGGCATGCCCTGTAACATCGTGATAGATCTTACCGTCAGATGCACGGCCCCCAACAGACCGACCGCGATGCGTCCGGGCACCTTACCGGGCGCATCGTCTAGCATCGGAATCCTTGCTCGCGATATCTATCCCCACCAGAATCTGGATACCGCAAGCGTTGTTTTCGATGACATCCCCGCATTTTGTAGTCAGAAAACAGTCGGCTTATAGGACAAAAAGTGTGTCCAATAAGCCCAGTAATTGCCGAAGCGCTTTTAAAGTCCGATCTCCGCGATTATTTTTTTCATCTCGAGGGCCCATCCGAGCTGTTCCTCGATGTACCCCGGCCATGCGTCCTGGTGGCCCTTGATGGGGTGGCCCGCCTTGTAGAAGCGCAGTCCCGAGGCCTTTTTCGCATCGAAGGGTGCCGCCGTCAGCCCGAGGCGCTCCTCGAAGATTCCGCTGTTGGCGATGGCGCGGTGCCCGATCTCCTTGTCGTCGTCCACGTACAGCTCGATACCCGTGCGGCCCTTGTGCGTATCGATGAGCAGGGCGAGATGGTATGCCGAGACCCCCAGGCGAAGCGTCGACCAATGGTCCTTGCTGGGCTTCTGCGGGCTGAACTCCTTGAGGAACTCCGGATGGCCGCCCGCCACCTCGCGGTAGGCCGTCCAGTACGCCAGCTTGACCTTTTCGGTCTCGCTGAGCCCCTCGGAGAGCTTCACGGTCTTGGTCCACTCGTTCGGCTGCTCGACCACGCCGAAGCGCGGGGCGGGCAGGGAGTCCCCGATCCTCCAGAGCTCGACCTCGACCAGGAAGAACCCGAAGTCGCTGTCGGTGTGCTGATTGAGCCACTCGATGGCCTGGCGGTGCTCGTCGCGGGCGCGCGCCACGACCCAGATGACGACCTCGGCGCCCTTGCCGGCGGCGTACGTGATCACCTTGCCGAGGTGGTCGTGGTTGGTGTCCTCGAGCTGGTTCTCGATGATCACCTTGCGGCCCGTACCGGACTCCTGCGCGTAGATGTCCACGTTGAACGATCCGACCGAGGACTCAGTCTCTATGAGCTCGAGCTCGATTCCGACCGCCATCCCGAGGGTTGCGAGGTTCTGCTCCTCGGCCAGCCACTTGGTGAAGTCGTGGGCCTCATGCGGCCACACCTCGCGCAGGGGAACCTTCTGGATGGTGTCCAGGTTATAAGTCTTCATCCGTCACCCTCTCGCCCGATGCGTGCCTTTCGCAGTCTTCAAGTTAATTGCCATATCTGGCTCCTCTTTCTGTTCTAGTTTACCGAATCGGCTTATAGCCCAACGGGGCCCGACCGTTCCGCAGTTGCGGGGCCTGCCGCCTGTGGCAACAACCTGAGCTCCCCTGCAAGTCTCCTGGACCCGCCTTTGAGGCTAACGAACGTGAGGCCGCCCGAGATGAAGCCGCCGACGACCGGAACGACTTTGCTCACCGCGTCGCCGAAACTGCTTTTGGTGATCTTGACGCCGATTCCGGCAAGAACCTTTTTGATGATCGGGTAGTAGCTCGTCTGCGTAAGCGCCTTGCTGGCGACCTTCTTGGCGATATTCGACTGAACCGTTTTGGAAAACGCCGTCAACGCGGAGTTGGCCCCGCTCACTCCGACCATCACAGCCAGGAGAAGGGCAAAAGCCGCCAAGGTCTCATCGTCCATCTCGTCGCAATCGTCGATGAAGGACTGCCAGCCGTAGAGATACGCCAGTTTCTGCATGATTCGAAAGGCGTGGACATAGTACTGCGTCACGTCCGCCGGGATCGTTCCGAGCATCGCGAGCCCTCCGGGCAATCCCGCGGAGAACGAAAGAACGGTCGATTTCTTCGTCTCGAAATCAATGACGTCCCTCGCGATGGAGTCAACGAGGTCGGACCACCCCAGCGGCAGCCGGGCTCATTGAAATCGCGAGCTCCACTCGCTCGTCCGAGACGCCTCGTTTCCTGAACTCAGAACGGAGAAAATGGCCGCGCTCAATCGCCACGCCCTTCAGCCTCATCACCTTCTTGAGGAAGGCAATGGCGTATCTCTGGGCTTCTTCCTCCTGCCGATCAGCCTCAGCCTTTAGGCCCCCAACACCTTCTTTCACAGAATCGGGCTCGGATAGCTCCGCCCCCTCTTTTGGCCTTACGGCACTTCCCTTCACGCTACTCACCGACTTTTTCTGCATAGAGGTTAAACAGATGGGCAACGATCTTGTTTTCGTCGCCATCGAAGTCGACGCCATATGCCGATTCAACGGCGGCATCGAGCCTAGCATGGGCTCTCATAAGGTCTGGAAATAGAAATTCGCTATCGGGATCGTATAAATCCGCTAACGACGAGCCGCCGTATAAAGCCCGGGCGTCCAGCACAAGTTGGGCGCACCGAGTAATTTCTTCAACCATTTCGTTAGTGGTAGAAGGGAAAACGAAGCTGTTGTACACGGCTGGCGCATATTCATAGTCCGATTTTAAGCGTCCAGACACGGCGCGTATCCAGCATTGGTGGAAATTCGATTGAAGCAGACCGAATAGGAACAGCGTAGCATCAGGAATAATGTGCAACTTATCGCTGACCACAACGTCAGGAGACATGAACCCGATGGGAACATACCTCCTTCGGCCAGAAGTAGTCTTCGGTAGGACAAGAAAATTGCTATTCGGCTGTCTGTCCTGAGTAAACTCCATCGGCCTATCGGCATATTCCCTAACTGACCGAGTCGGACTGGACATCCTGGCCTCTTTTACCTTGTGGAGCCTGGACATTATTTCAACGTTCTTTTTGATCCTGCCAGGATTAGCGCCCTTCAGGTAAAAACAGGCCCTGGGTTCCCCCCGCAAGAATTCCCTTGCGCCCATAAACGGTCTGACGAGATCCTCTAGCTCAGGATATTTCTGCTTAAAAGCCTCGCCTTCCTCATGGCTAAAAATGAGATTACCGCCATCCGTTGGCTGACTCCCCTTGGTCATGGCCGGGGCACCATAATTTACGGACGCTCTTCGCGACTCGACAGCTATGGATGGGCCGTCAACGAGATAGCCATTTATATTTGAAGCAATTTCGACGTTGTCATCCGTATAAATTTTCTTTGCAACCCCTCTGGCAACATTAGAAGCAAAGCCAACAATAATGCAATGGACATGTGCGAGGTCCGCCGCCTCCGATCCCCAGATAAAAGTACGGTGCGCGAAGACGATCTCTATACCTCTAGCGAACAGGTTTTTCCAAAGAATCGGAACGGACTCCCCCTGACAAACAGAGTTAGTTGAAACAAATGCTGCGACGGCCTTGGTGCCGTGAATAAATTCGGCAGCGCGTTCATACCAGGCGCAGACATAGTCTAATTTGCCGTACTTCTTGACATTCGTCGAGGCAAAAACGACCGTCATGTCCTCCTGTTGGGATTCGCTTCGCCACTGATGGCCAATAAACGGCGGATTCCCCAAAACGTAATCGATCTCTCTGGCGGGCGCCACATCATTCCAGTCAATCCGCAGGGCGTTCGCGTTGACAATACCTTCGTAGTCCGTGAGCGGAAGTTCCTGATAGACGCGCTGCGTCACCTTTGCCGTATCGGCATCCGCCTGCTTCTCAGCAATCCAGAGCGCCGTGCGGGCAACGCAGCAAGCGAAGTCCTCCAGCTCAATACCATGGAAGTTTTTTAGGTTTACCAGCACGTCGCGATCGCCGGAATCCTCAAAACTGAACGACGTTTGATCGCCTTGGAGCTCGAAAAGGATGCGGTTCTCCAGTCGCCTCAGGCACAAGTAGCTCTCCGTCAGGAAGTTGCCCGATCCGGCGGCCGGGTCGAGGATGGAGATGTCACCAATCTTCTCATGCAAATCCTTGAGGGCGCGAGTTCTCGCACCGCCCGCAACGGGCTTGGCGCAGGCCTCCTCAAATTCGGCTTTGAGGCCGTCGAGGAAGAGCGGGTCTATGACCTTGTGGTATTCTCCGGGCTCGTGAAGTGCTGACCGTTTGCTCGGCGGTGGTCGTGCGACAGCGCCCCCTCGAAGATGGAGCCGAAGACCGTGGGGCTCACGCCCGTCCAATCGAACTCCTGGCACCCCTCGACGATGAGCGTATGGCGGAAGTTCTCGGACAGGGGCGGAATCTCCGTCTTCTCGCGGAAGAGGCCGCCGTTCATGTAGGGCAGCTTCTTCAGCCAGGGCTCGGCGTACTTGTCGCGGTCCTCATCCTTGGTGTCGAGCCAGACGAACAGGTCCTTGAGGCCTCGCCTGAGATCACCCGCCTGGAAGTGCGAGACGTAGTCGCGGAAGGCGTTAGGAGCCATGAGTCCCGAGTCCTCGCAGAACATGAGGAACATGAGGCGCGTCATGAGCACGGAAAGCGCATGGTGATTCTCGGGCGTGTCGGGGTCATCGAACGCCTCGGCGACCTGGTCATGGAGTTTCGACATGATCTTGCCAGCCTCAACGGAAACGGCGCGGGAGATTGTGGCCGGAGCCTCCGCCCCACCCTTGAGAAACTGGATGGCCGCGAGGTTCTTGGGGAGCTCGGCGAGCGGCAACTTGAAAAGAGGCTCCCGGCATAGCGAGTCCCGCTCGCGGTCGAAGACCCAAAACTCGGCAAAATTGCAAGCGATGATGTAGCGCGGCTGTTGGGAGAGGGGCATGCCCTGAGCGTAGGCGTTGCCCTGCTTCGCGGGCGTCACCTTGCGGCCCTGGCGCGTCTCCTCCTTGGCGAGGTCGATTCCCAGCGACTTCTGTTCGACAAGGGTTTTGGCTGATGGTATGAAGACGTCGATATAGCCCTCATGTGTGCTCGCGTCGGTGGAGACGGGCTTTTCGAACTCGAGCCTCGAGACTGCATCCTCAACGCCCAGGACGTTCTGATAGAAGTCGATCCAGAACCGCTGGGTGTCCTGGTTCTCAATTCCCTTGTTCGCCCACTTGCTTGCAAAAGCTTCTGCATCGGCTTTCTTCCCCGGCATACGGACCCTCACTTGATAGCCTTTTCCACTAAGAAAGATTCTACGTGCTAGTCCGGTCTTTTTTACCAGCGTTTGGCTTTATTGCACTCCGGTAGGCTTCTTTGTGCGTGGTTCCGTCTTATTTTCTTCGCTATTTCTTCGCCGCACTATTTAGCCAAAAGAAAACAGCCCAGAGAAACAAGGCCTCTGAGCTGCTAAAAGTCTTGGTCGCGGGGGCAGGATTTGAACCTACGACCTCCGGGTTATGAGCCCGGCGAGCTACCAGACTGCTCCACCCCGCAATGTCTGGGCGCCTCTTGTGCGCAAGAAAGAATATTACTCGGGAGTTCGGTGGACGGCAAGGAAACTCTCGTAGAGCATAATTCCTTCATATTTAAAACCCCTCAGCCCATATCACCGTAAACGAATCGCAGCCGAGCGCCGTCGACAGCACGTATACAATGGTGCGCGTCCTTTTATGCCGAAACCGGGAGTAGACATGCTGCTCGCTATCGATATGGGAAACACGCAGACGGCCATGGGCCTGTTTGACGGAGACGAGCTGGTGCAGTCGTGGCGCATGCCCACCGACCGCTCCTATACCGCAGATGAGATCCATGTGCGCCTGATGGGTTTTTTTAAGATGTACGGCCTTTCGCTCGACGCGGTCGACGCTATCGCCTTTGCGGGCGTGGTGCCGCAGCTCTCGCGCGAATGGCATGCCGTGGCCGACCGCATTGCCGCAGACGTCATCGTCATTGGGCCGCAGACGGCCGCCGTGACCAAGCTGCGCGCGGCGCGTCCCCAGGCCGTAGGTGCCGATCGCGTCGCCAACGCCGTTGCGGCCGAGACCTTCTACGGCGCGCCGGCAATCGTGGTGGACTTTGGCACCGCAACCAATATCGACGTCATCGATGAGGACGGCTATTACATTGGCGGAGCGATCGCGCCGGGCATCCGCATCTCCATGGATGCACTTGCCGCCCGCGCCGCCAAGCTCGCCAGCGTGCCGCTCGAGGCGCCCGAGCACGCCATCGGCCGCGATACCGAGGAGTGTATCAAGGTCGGCGCCGTGGTGGGCACCGCCGCTATGGCCGAAGGCCTGGTCGCGCGCATGAAGCGCGAGCTGGGCCGCGAGGATGCCACCGTTATCGCCACGGGAGGCCTCGCCGGCATCGTCGCCGATTCGACCGATGCCTTCGACGTGGTCGATGGACAGCTCACCATTAAGGGTATCTGCGAAATCTACCGCCGCATGCAGGAGCTGGGATAGGGCAGGAGCTTAAGTCGAGCGCGAGCGCGAGCGGCGAACTAGGCAACGCATCGAGCCTATTCCTCAAAAACGAAAAATTTTCAGTTTTGAGGAACAGGCTCGATGCACGCTACGCCTCGCCGCACAGCCACCTCGCCAGGTCCACGATCTGCACTCCGTCGCGGTCCGTGGCCTCGTGATGCGTGCGGGCGAGAATCATCTTGGGGTACGCGTCGCCAATGCTCAGCAGTGGTGAAATCTCGCGTTCAAATGTCTTATCCGAGCTGATGTCGTCGCTCACCTGAATGTAGAGCTTCTCGCTTCGCTTGATTGCTACAAAGCCAATTTCCTTTTTATAGAGTACGCCGACGTATACCTCATATCCGCGGCGCAGCAGCTCGATGGCCACTATGTTCTCGTATACGCGCCCCCAATCCATATTGCGTGTACCGAGCAGCGCGTATTTGAACGCGTGGTCCGCCAGGTAATACTTCTCGCCTCTCTTAAGGTATTTCTTGCCGCGAATGTCATATCGACGAACTTTATAGAAGGCAAACGCATCGCACAGGTACCCCATGTACGCACCGACCGTCTTGTTCGTAATCTTTAGTCCATCCGCATTTAATGCATCGGTAATGTTGCGTGCCGACGTAATGTTGGAAACGTTGTCCATCATGTAATCGGCAATGCGCAGCAGCGCCGATTCGTTTCTCACGTTATGCCGCTGCACGATATCTCTCACAATGAGCGTCTTAAAGACGTTGGAGAGATATTGATAGCGCTGCTCCTGCAGTGGATAAGGGTAAGAGCCGGACATGCCGCCGGTTCTCGCGTACTCATCGAAGTCACGGTCGACCTCGCCCTCGTCGCCATAGAGACGATACTCCTCAAACGAGAATGGGAAAACCTCGATCTCGAACGTGCGCCCCGTAAAGAGCGTCGACAGATCGCTCGACAGCAAAAAGGCGCTCGATCCGGTAATGAAGATGTCATACTGCTCGGATGCGTGAAGGCTGTTGATCGCACGCTCAAAACCGTCGCACATCTGAACCTCATCGATAAGCAGAAAGTTTTGTTTGCCGGGCACCCGATGATCTTTTACATAAGCGAGCAACGCGTGATACTCGAGCAGGTTCTCGAACTCATCGAGGTTGTAGTTGATATGGATGACATTCGAATTAGGCAGATTTGCCTCCACGTAATCGCGGAGGGCCTCGAGCAATTTTGATTTACCGCTGCGGCGGATGCCCGTGATGACCTTGATATCCGGCACGCCAATAAGACTCGTCAACGTGTCCATATATGACGCTCTATTGATGAGTTTCATCGGGGCCTCCTCGCAGTCTTTTATCGCTATTCCTCAAAAACGAAAATTTTTCAGTTTTGAGGAATAGGGCCGCGATGCCACCCTGTAGTCGTGCAAAGACCCTCCCCGGCAGAGGCAGTTCACTCTGCCGGGGAGGGTCTTGTTGTCATCGTTGTCTTTGAGCGCGGGCATCTCGCGTTACAGCCCGCGAATCCGTACGGCCTCGGGCGGAAACTCCTGCTCGCCGGCATCGGTCTTGATGGTCGCGCGACCCCAGATGTCCAGGCCCGCAAACACACCGACCGCAAGCGGCAAGCCGTTGGGCGACACCGCCGCAACCTGGCGGCCCAGCAGCGGCACCATGTCGAAGTACTCGCCCAGCACGGGAGCCAGCGGGCCGGCGGCGCCCTGCGGCGTGTTGGCGACAACCGCCCAGGCGTCCACGCGAGTCAGCACGGCGGTAGTCAGCGCTTCGACCAGCGCTTCATCGGTCACATCCACGCCAAGTTCGCCCAGCGCCGCGCGCTCAATATCCACCGTCACGGCACCGAACATGCCCGCGGCACCGGCGCCACCGTTGACGGCGACGCGTGCAAACGACGTCTCAAACGCGGGCGCGCCGTACACGATATCGCTCGGCCACTGAATGCCCACCTTGCCGGCAAGGCCCAGCCCCGGCGTCGATGCCGTTCCCGCAAGCGCGTCCATCATGCCCATCGCCGCCACAAACGGCAGGCCATGGAAGGCGTGCATATTCACATCCGGGCGCACGACCAGCGAAAATGCCAACGATGTGTCGCCGGCACTCCAGGCGCACCAACCCGCGGGCACACCCTCGCGACCCGCGTCGCGCGCGGCGTCAAGCTCGGCACCGACGGTTACAGTGTTCATCTCAATCATCTACATACGCCCCAATTCGCCCACGATATGGCCCACGCGATCCTCGGGCTCCTTAACCTCGACGCCGTTGTAGCGGAAGAACCGCGCCGGGTCGTGCATCAGGTCCTCGAGCGGCACCAGCACAAAGTCGCGCTCGCCAATGAGCGGATGCGGCAGGCGCAGCTTTTTGCCGCCATGGGTCTCGCCATCCATCCACAGCAGGTCCAGGTCGATGGTGCGCGGGCCGTTGACCTTGGCCTTCTTGGATCGGTCGCGCCCCAGCTCGGCCTCGATCTTCATAAGCTCGTCGAGCAGCACCAGCGGCGCCAGCTCGGTCTTGATCTCGATGACAGCGTTGGCAAACGCGTCCTGGCGCGTCTCGTAGGCCGGCTCGCTCTCGTAGATGCGCGAGCAGTTGGACACACAGGTGAGCGGAATCTCGGCGATCATGTCGCGCGCGGCGCGGATGTTGTCGCAACGATGCCCCAGGTTGGAGCCCGCGGCCACAAACGCGCGACGCGGCTGCGGCTTGGCAATAGCCCAGTAGCCGTTCAGGAACTGCGCAAAGCCGGTGACATCGTGCACGCGCACGATGTTGGCACCGGCCTGGATAGCGCCCAGGCACACGCCAAAGGTGGCGGCATCGCGCTCGGCGGCCTCGGTCACGCCCGAGACGGCGCCCACAAAGCGCTTGCGCGACACGGCGCACATGAGCGGATAGCCCAGCGACGCCATCTTGGCGGTCTCGCGCTGGATGACGATGTCTTCGTTGGCCGTCTTGCCAAAACCCGGACCCGGATCGATGCAGATACGGTCGCGTGACACGCCGGCGTGGATGAGCGCGCGGGCCTGATCGGACAGAAAGCCCATGACGCGGCGCATGATGGGCGCCGAATCGGGCAGGGTAAAGCGGCGAAGCTGCGAGGTGGGCACATAAGCCTCCTCGCGGCGGGCGCTGCGGCGCATCATGGCGGCCAAGTGATCGCTGGGCTCCGGCGCGGGCTCAGGGGTCGCGGCGGCCTCGGCGGCAGG
>ENA-OPSD01001343-OPSD01001343.1-human-gut-metagenome-genome-assembly--contig:-NODE-1343-length-19169-cov-3.376059_pt1 | contig 19169 bp, 17 predicted proteins | sample MGYA00241453_ERZ501898 | MGnify/ENA primary metagenome ERZ501898 (study PRJEB25962, sample SAMEA2042226) | human gut metagenome | biome: human gut; feature: human-associated habitat; material: faeces... | reverse complement strand
TTCACTCCCTATTTCATAACATTTCATACATAGTGATTTTAGCACAAATCATGACTTTTCTACAAGAATTTTTACACATTTATTATGCTAAATCTTATTGTTTTATCATAATTGGCATACTCATTGTAAATATTGTGTTAAGTAAGCGCTCTACTTTTATTTTTTCGCGGGCATCTTTTTTCAAAGTATAGATTTTAATTAAATCATCTTGGGTGTATTGACTGGTAAATAACGTTATCTTTTTATTTTGATTACGATATGTCAATACAGCTGCTAAAACTTCATCTCTTGACCAGCCTGTTACATTTTCTCCACCTAGATCATCAATCACTAAATAATCTACATTACGAAGTTCCTCTATATTATTATCATTTCCAAATTCATTAAAAGAATTCTTTAAATCGATTAAATATGTAGGAAAATGCACATATCCTAAATGATACCCTTGTTTAGCAAGTGATCTTGTTAAAAAACCAGCTAATGTTGATTTTCCACAACCAGATGGCCCACAAATAAATAAACCTTTTTTTGACGTATTCGATAAAAAATGATCAATTGTACTTGCAAGTTCTTTGTTCATAATATCTTTAATTGATTTTAAATCAGATAATAATAAATCATCACTCACATTTGAAACAGTAATATGACTTAAAATATTTTGCTTTTCTAATATTTCTTTTCCATACTTACAAGGGACAAGTATTGTTTTTAAATGATGATTTTCAACATGAACCGCTTGCTTCATTCCTTTAGAAACTTTATGACATTGATAAAGCCCCATACAATCTTTACATTTTTGCACATCTTCTTGAAAATCTAAAAATTCAACCCAATTTTCTTCTATAAAATCTCGTCCTACTTGTCCATCAGATAAAACTTTCATTATGTAAGGATCCTTTATAAGTTCATTGATACTTTCTTCTTTTTGTTTTTGAAAATTTTGATCATCATCAAATAAATGTAAATCTTGTAAACTTTGCATTTTTTCTCCTCCTAGTCATATTTTTCTAACATTGCAAGAGCATCTTCATCAATATTATCAGCTGTTGATTTTTCTTGAGAAACAATTTGAATATCTTTTGTAAAATCATCCCAGTCATGATGTTGTTGATTTTGATATTTCAAATAAGCTTTTCCTTCTTCTATCGCTTCTTGAACTGTTTTTATTTTTTTTCTTTTCCATTGACTTCCTAAAGCTTCTATAAAATTTTTAGGTAATGATTGATTACACTTTTGAAGTGTTGTTTCTATTAAAACATTGACAACTCCTGGCTCTAATTGTAACGTTGTTAAAACAGATTCGACAACTTGAAGATCTCTTTTTAATGGTTCTTTACCACCCATTTTATCTTTTAATAAATCATAAGGTGAAATATTTTCTAAATAATAAATATGTTTTTGTAAAGAAGATTCTCCCTGTTTTTCACTTTGAAGCAAAGGGGATTGCTTATGAAATACCTCTGTAAATTTTTCCGGCATTTTTAAATCATAATAGTTTCGGCAGTTTTGAGCCAATAACCGACTATTTAAATGATTTTCAATCATTGATTGTTTGACAAGATCTTGCATATCTAAAGCATTGATATGATATAAGATTCCTAATTGTTGAATTATTTTTTCATCTTCTTGATCAAACATTTTCTTAGATAATTGTAAATTTTCAATACCTTGATAAAACAACGTTAGATCATAACTATTTTCAATAGAATTATGTATTTTTTGTTTATATTTTTTTTCTTTTAATATATTTTTTTCATGATGATGAATTTCAAAAACATCTGTAAACGATGCTGTCATTTCTTGATAATCATTTAAATTAACATTATACGTTTGAAAAATCGCTATTGTTTTTTCATATTCATCCTTCAATCTATCTTTCAATAAACGATTAAGAATTTGATGATTAATAAATTCTTGAGGTGATAACGGCATTTTCAAATCAAAAAGATAACGATTATCATTCGTTTGTTTAACATATGAACATACAAGTCCTACAGCTTCTAACTTATCAAAAGATTCTTGTAAAGAATTTAATGAAAATCCTGATAATTTACATAATCTAGAAATCAAAGAAGGACTTTTTGTAAGTGTCATTTGATCCAATTCACTATTGAGTGTTAGATAAAGAGCAGTAGCTTCCATCCCAATCAATGGTTGATAAAGTTGTAAAACTGTTTTATAACCTGTTAAATCAAGCATATAACTACTTCTTACTTGATAAACATCACTCGTTAATAATTTCTTCATGACTGATCCTTTCTATAAATTCATCAATTTGTTTATATAACTCTTCTATCCCTTGATTGTTATCAAAAACAATATCGGCCATTTCTCTTTTCTTTAAAGAAGAAATTTGGTTATTGATAATTGTATAAGCATAACTTTCATCAATATGATCTCTTGCCATCAATCTTTGAACTTGTCTTTGTTCATCTAAATAAACAACAATAATTTCATCACACAAATATTCTAAATGAGACTCATATAATAAAGGAATATCTAAAAAGATACAATCTCTCTCTTTATTTTTTTCAATTTCTTCCTTCATTTTTAAAATCACATAAGGATGTATAATAGCCTCTAACTGTTTTTTAGCATTTTTATCATGAAAAACAATTCTTCCTAATGCCTTTCGATCAACAATTCCATCTTTAACACATCCAAATAACTCTTGAACCTTCAAAATACATTCTTGATCAATTGTTAGAGCATTTCTTGAAATCAAATCCGCATCAACAACAAGATAACCTCTTTCTATTAAATAATGTGTGACTGTCGATTTCCCACATGCAATACTTCCTGTTATTCCGTATACTTTCATCGTTTTGCCTTTTGACATATTGGACAATAATATGTTCCTCTTTCATTAATCATTACTTTTTTTATCTCATGTCCTAATGGACAATGCTTTTGCATATGCACTTTTAATTGCACTTGAAACAAACCATCAATTCCATTAGCACTAAAAGAATGAATTGTCGTTCCACCTTGTAAAATAGCCTTATTTAAAATTTCACAAGCAACATCCACTAATTCTTTAACTCTCTTTTTACTTAAAACATTGGCTTTAGTATAAGGATTTAAATGCATTTGATAACAAATTTCATTTGCATAAATATTTCCTATCCCTGTCATAATACTTTGATCTAGAAGAACTGTTTTAATCGCTTTATTTTTCTTTTTAAGTTTTTGATAAAGCTCCAAGTAATCTATTTCAAAAGGTTCAGGGCCTAATTTACTTAAAGGCAGTTGATTTTTATAATCATCATGATCCACCAACTTCATTCTTCCAAACTTTCTAACATCATTATATCTTAACTCCATGCCCTCATCTAATACAAAGATAACATGGTCATGTTTAGAAAGTATATCCCCTTTTTTACATATTTGATACTTTCCTTCCATTCTAAGATGAGAAATAAAGGCAACATCCTCCAATTTAAAAATCAAATATTTCCCTACACGATCAATCTCTTTAAAAGTCTTATTTTTTAAAGTTTGCACAAATTCTTCTTGATCATCATCAATGATTTTAGGATATAAAATTTTTATATCTTCAATTTTTTTATTTAAAATAAAATTTTCTAATGTTCGTCGAACCGTTTCAACTTCTGGTAATTCTGGCATTTTTTCACCTACTTTAACTCATACCAATTTTTAGCATAAGTTCCTTCCGCTTTTAATTCCACTTTCATTTGATAAGCACTTTCCATTCCTTCTTTTACAAGTTTCATCATTTTATCCAATTCATCTTGATAAACATCAAAAATCAACTCATCGTGTACTTGTAAAATCATTTTTGATTTCATATGATTTTCTTTTAATAATTGATCCACTTTGATCATTGCAAGCTTGATAATATCAGCGGCTGATCCTTGAATTGGAGAATTCATCGCTAATCTTTTTCCAAATTCTTGTCTCATATAATTCTTTTCATTGATTTCTGGAATATATCTTTTTCTATTTAAGACAGTTGAAACATAACCATTTTCTTTTCCAAAAGCAATGCTTTTATTCATATAGTCTTTAATCTCAGCATATTTTTCAAAATATTTTTCAATAAATGATTTAGCTTCTTTAACAGTGACACCTAATTGTTCAGCCAAGCCATAATCAGACATTCCATAAATAATTCCAAAGTTAACAGCTTTTGCATTTCGTCTCATTGTTGATGTAACCTCTTCTTCACTTACACCAAAAACAACACTTGCGGTATGACGATGAATATCTTTATCATGATTAAAGGCATCTATTAAACTTGCGACATTGGCTAGATGAGCAAGTACACGTAATTCAATTTGCGAATAATCAAAAGATATTAAATAATCATATTCAGGAACAAACGCTTTTCTAATAAGTTTTCCTGCTTCTGTTTTGACTGGTATATTTTGTAAGTTAGGATCTGTTGATGATAAACGTCCTGTTTGAGTTAAAGCTTGATTATAAATAGTATGTGTCTTTCCATCAATAAAGATTTGTTCTTGTAACCCAATAATATAAGTTGAATAAAGTTTACTTAATGTACGATAATTTAGAACTTTATCAATAATTGGATGAACATTTTTTAATTTATTTAAAACATCTACTGATGTGGAATAACCTGTTTTTGTTTTCTTACCATTAGGTAATCCTAAATCCTCAAAAAGAACTTCTCCTAATTGTTTAGGAGATGAAATATTAAATTCTTTATGTGCCAATAAATAAATTTCTTTTTCTAATTGATCAATTTGTCCTTTAAAAGTATCTCCTAATTGTTTTAAAACATCTTTATCCATTTTAGCTCCTTGAAATTCCATATCCGCTAAAATATACGCTACAGGCATTTCAACATTTTTGTATAAATCAAATTGTTGATCTTTTTTCAATCTTTGTTCTGCTTCATTTTTTAATTCATAAATTGCTTTAGCTTGTAAAACATAATGTTTCGATAAGACATCTTCTTCAGGAACATGTTTTTTAGCACCTTTTCCAAAAACTTCCTCATCAAATTGTAAATCAAAATATTGATAATAATCACAAACGATTTTAATTTCATCTTTTAAAGAAGGATTTAAAATATAAGAAGCAAGCTGTAAATCAAAAGTATACCCTTTAACTTCTAATCCATGCCAACGACAAGCATTGATACATTTTTTTATATCATAACCATATTTTTCAATCTTTTCATCTTTTAAGAAAGACTTAAAGTTTTCATCATGCATAGCATTTTCTAAAGAAATATAATAGGCTTCATCTTTATTATAAAGACCAAATCCCAAAATAGCCGATTTATGATAATTCGTATCATAGACTCCTACAATTAAAGATGTATTCTTTTTAATATTTGGCAAAGTTTCAACAATTTTATATTCTAAAGGTTTACTTTGTTTTGTTTCTGTAGAAAGAGACATTCTTTTAAGTAAAGAATTCATATCATAACGTCTGTAAAACTCTGCAAGATCATCATTATATTCTTGTCCTTCATATTTCCAAGCATCTAAATCTAATTCAACAGGTGCATCTGTTATAATTGTGGCAATCTTTTTAGATAAAAGGCCCAATTCAATATTCGTTCTAACTTTCTCACCCATTTTACCTTTTAATTCATCCATATGTTCCTTTAGATTTTCTATTGTCCCATATTGATTTAATAACTTCAAAGCCGTTTTTTCACCAATTCCTGGAATTCCTGGAATATTATCAGCACTGTCTCCCATAAGACCTAAAAGATCTCTCATTTGATCAGGTTCTAAATTATATTTTTCTTTAAAACTTTCAACTGTAATAACTTCATAATCATTGGTCTTTTGAGGCTTTTTGTATTGTTTAACATTTGAATCGATCAATTGCATCATATCTTTATCATTTGTATAAACAGCTACTTCCATGCCTTGACTTGACGCTTTTTTAGAAATCGTTCCAATAATATCATCACCTTCATATCCTTCTTTTTCAATATAAGGAATATGATGAGCTTCTAAATATTCTCTAATCATTGAAAACTGACAAACAAGTTCATCCGGTGTTGGCTTTCTTGTCCCTTTATATTCTTCCAATAGCTCACTTCTAAAAGTCTTCCCTTTTGCATCAAAAGCAACCACAATATACTCAGGATTTTGTTTCAATAAACTTTCTAATCTATTAGCAAAACCATAAACTGCATTGGTTGGTACACCATCTTTATTGACCATTAAATTCCCCATAGCAGCTGTTGCATAATAACAACTAAATAACCAAAAATTCCCATCTATTACAACTAATTTTTCCATTTTATACCTCATTTACTTCTTTAACATTTTGTACCACTAAAGAAAGCTTATCTCGATAATTCATCTTTCCTTCAATACATACAATCTTATTTTTTTCTAATAATGTCTTATATCTTTGATACGTTGAAGAAAAAACGACTCCCTCAACATTTCCTGTTTCATCAAATCCTTCAATAAAACACATTTCATTTCCTTTTTTATCAACGATCACTTTGACCCTTAATAAAGATAATAATACTCTCACATTTTTTGAGACATACTCATTTAAATTTGCGACTGCAAGAATTGGTTGATTGATTTTTTGTTTCATATAAGCTAAAGGATGTTGTGTTAAATACACACCTATCGCTTTCTTTTCTAATTCTAAACGCACCATTTTATTTTCTTTAATAATTTCTAAAATAGGTGGTTCATCAATACCAATCATATTTTTTAAATGTGCATACTCTGTAATCTTTTCTAAATTAGCTTTTAAAGTCGCACGATTAAGTCCAAATTCATCAAAAGCACCCGCATCAATTAAACTTTCTAACATTAAACTCGTGATTTTCTTTCCTTCCATTCGCGAAACAAAATCAAAAATATCTTTAAACAAGCCATTCTTTTGTCTTTCTTCAACAATTGCTAGATAACCTGCCTGTCCTACATTTTTAATAGCTAATAAAGAAAAACGTAAATCACCTTCTACTTGTTTAAAATAATGTTCAGAATAATTAATGGATGGCGGTAAAATTCTAATTTGATATTTTTTGGCTTCTGCAATATATTCCATTTTATGAACATCACTATTTTGTTCATTAGAAAGAATTGCTCCATAAAAAGATAAGGGATAATTAGCTTTTAAATACGCAAGTTGATAACCAATTAAACCATAGGCAATTGCATGAGCTTTATTAAAGCCATAATCTGCAAACTTTTCAATTAATCCAAAGATATATTCCGCCTGATTTTTTTCATAACTATTTTTTAAAGCACCACTTATAAATTCCTCTTTCATTGATTCCATTAACCCAAGTGTCTTTTTAGAAGTTGCTTGTCTTAATATATCTGCTTTAGCAAGTGAAAAACCAGCAATTTTTTGTGCTACTTGCATTAATTGTTCTTGATAAATAATAATACCATACGTTGATTTTAAAATGTCTTTTAAATCATCATGTGGGTATTCCACTTTTTCTTGATGAAATTTTCGAGCAATATAATGAGGAATTTGTGACATAGGTCCTGGTCTATATAAAGCATTAGCAGCTCCAATATCTTCAATACTGCTTGGCTTTAATTTTCTAAATAAATTCTTCATCCCTGGTGATTCTAATTGAAAAACACCTAACGTATCTCCATTTGATAACATCTTAAATGTTTTTTCATCATTTAAAGGAATCGTATTTAAATTTAAATGAACACCTTCATACTTTTCAATATTTTTTAAAATATCAGAAATTACAGTTAAATTCTTCAATCCTAAAAAATCCATTTTTAATAAACCAACACTTTCAATATAATTTTTAGAATACTGTGTCAATACATTTTGATTAGGACCTTTTGTTAGAGGAACCACTTCATTTAAACAATCTCCTGATAAAACGACCCCTGCAGCATGCATTGAAATATTACGTGGTAAATGTTCTACAAGATAGATTGCCGGTAAAATCTTTCGTAACATTTCTTCTTGATTGACCATACTTGCAAAAGCATAGGAAGATTCATAAACTTCTTTTACTGTTTTTCTATTTTTTCCTTGTGTTGGAATATACTTTGACATCATTTCTAATTTAGGTAAAGGAACTGAAACGACTTTTCCTAAATCTCTTAAAGCAACCTTAGGCCCATAGGTAGCAAAAGTAACAATTTGTCCAACATGTTCTTGTCCATACTTTTCTGTAACATATTTAACAACTTCATCTCTTTTATCATCTTGAAAATCAATATCAATATCAGGCATTGAAACACGCTCTTCATTTAAAAAACGTTCAAATAATAAATCATATTTTAAAGGATCAATATTCGTGATTCCTAAAACATAACTCACTAAACTTCCAGCAGCACTTCCTCTTCCTGGACCGACTTGAATATCATGTGTTTTCGCAAATCTTACATAATCAAAAACAATCAAAAAATAATCATTGAATCCCATTTTAGCAATGACTTTTAATTCTTTTTTTAAACGTTCTATATAAGTTCTAGGAACTTCTTTTCCTTTAAATCTTTTCTTTAAACCAACAATACAAAGTTGCTGTAAATAATTTTGGCTCGTCACATTTTCAGGTAAAGGATAGTGTGGTAAATGCATTTGGTTGGTTTCAATAGTGACATTGCATCTTCTTAACAAATCATTTGTATTTTCTATAATTTCGCGATCAAACAATAAAGACATCTCATAAGCATCTTTTAAATACATCTGATTTGTTTGTACTTTATAATTTCGATCAATTTTTTCGCCATGGATACTTGCTTGCATTAAATCAACCGCTATAGCATCTTGTGGATATAAATAACGTACTTCATTCGAAGCACAAACCTTCACTTCTTGTAAAGTGGCAAGTGCTTTTAAACGTTCATTTAAAAATGATTGCATTTTTAAATGATGATCTTGAATACAAATATAATAATTATCTTTAAACATCTTTTTAAACAACGCAATATATTTTAAAGCCTCAGATTCTAACTCTTTTAAAACAAGCCTTTCAACAATTCCTTCTTTACATCCAGAAAGAATAAAAAGATGTTCACGATATAAAGATAATCTTTCTAATTCAATCGCTTTACGTTCACTTAAATTAATATCACTACATATTTTCATTAAATCATGATAACCAATTTGATCTTTTGCATAGAATAAAAAAGGATAAACTTCTTGATCAATAAGTACATCCCCTTGCATTCCAAAAATAGGTTTGATGTCATAATGATGACAAGCATTAGAAAATTCAATCGCACCATACATATTATTGATATCTGTTAAAGCCAATGCTTCCATATGCAATTCTTTCGCTCTTTTACATAAATCTTGAATCAAAATCGTACTATTTTGAAAACTATAACAACTATAGATATTCAATTCACCAATCATGTTGCCACCACCTTTTTCCATATTATACGCTAAATCATCCTTGATTAAAAGAATTACAAAAATGTTTTCAAAGATAATAAAATTAAAATCAAACCAACATATAAAGTTAAAAATAAATACAGCATTTCAAAAAAAGAATACGATAAAACAAGCATAACAAACAACCTATATATATATAAAATAACTGCATAGTAATGATATCGAATCTGTAAAACACAAAATCTTCTTTGCCAAATGATAATGACAATAGATAAAAACATCGCTATAAAATGAAAAGGTAAAAATAACGAAGACAAAATAATTTGCAAAATCAAACAAATCCCTACTAGAAACTGCATTTTTTTGATTCTAATTAACATAACACCACCATTTTATTTTATGAAAGAAACAAAAAAAGAGCACTTATTTAGCATGCTCTTGTAAACTTTTTGCAAGCTGTGCTGGACAACTTGTTGGTTTTGCTCCACATTTGATGTCTTTTAAACGTTCAATAACTTCATCAACTTTCATACCCTTTGCTAGTGCAGCAACTCCTTGAGTATTTCCTGAACATCCACCTGTAAAGATAACATTTTTAACAATCCCATCTTCAACTTCTACATGGATATTTCTTGAACAGACACCTCTTGGTGTATAATCGTATTCCATTTTTATTCCTTCTTCCTATTTTCTTGTAAGTTTAGCAATTGATGTCACATATGATTGATACATATGACTATCTACTGCTTTGATCTCTTCTACTTTATAATATTTTGATAATTCTTGCAAATCTTTTGCAAGCATAGATGTTGAAGAATTCATATAAATGACTGTTTGTACTTTTCCAAGTCTTAAAGTATCCTTTAATTCATTAGAAATCCCATTGACTCCTTGAATAATCACTGTATCATACACTTTCTTTTTTGCAAAAGTAACCATTTTCTTAATTGGTTGACCATAAACAAATTTAATATTTTCTTTTCCTAATAATTTAGCATTATAAGTAGCACTTTCAATATTATCTTTCTTTTCATCAATAGCAACAACTTCTTGATCTAAATTCATTTCTAAAATACCATTTTCACAATTAATAGAAATAATCTTGTTACTTCCTTTAACCATTGTTTTAACAATCTTATTTCTAATTTCAAAAGATTCTAAATGATCTGGTAAAGTTGTTTTAACAGACATAATATATTTTTTACCATCACAAATAAATTCTTCTTTCGTATTTCCAAAAATCTTCTTATAACCTTGACTTTCAAAATCTTGATATTTAGAAGTATTAATTGACATAAATAAACCATTGATTTGTTTTAATTTTTTAATATCACTTACCACTTCATCTTTTAAACCGTCTTTCCCTGTAATAATGATGACTTGTACTTTATCTTGGAAAACACGTAATTTAATAAATCTTAAACCTGTTCTAAATTTATCATTATATGTTTTACATTGGTGATTATTAAAAACTTCTTCCAATTGTAATAATGTTTGATTAATTAATGGATGTTGTTTCATACACCCTGTCATCACTGTTAAATATTTTGTTTCTCTTTGATAAATTCCAAAAGTAACTTTTCCTTTAAAATCTACAATAGGTAAATTGGCTTGTGTAAGGAAACCATTTTTTTGATTCATCCCAATAATTTGATCAATCTTAATTTGTGAACGATCTAATTCTGTATACTTCTTTAAAGATTCTTTAATTAAATCTTTTTTATGTTTTAATTGTGCTGGGTAAGCATAATGTAATAAATTACATCCCATACATTCTTTATTCGCACGACATGGATTTTTAACACGCATTGGTGAAGGTTTAATGACTCTAATTAAATCACCAAAATAATAATTTTTATTATTGTATTGTTTGGCATCAATTTCTACTTCTTCATTTAATAATGCCCCTTTAATAAAGACAATTTTACGATTAATGTAACCAATACCTTCTCCATTGATTCCCATTTTTTTTATTTCAACTGTTGTTTTCATATAGCCTCCTTAAAAAAGGAAAAGCATCTTATTGATGTTTTTCCTCTCCTTCTTCCTCTTCTTTCATTTCATGTATTATTAATCTAAGAAGTTCAATTCGATTCTTATGCATCTTTTCGATAATAATTGTAACTCCTGGAAATTCAATTTTATCTTTTATTTTAGGAACACCACTAAACTCTCCTAAAACAAGACCACCGATTGATTCAAAATCTTCCGATTCAAAATGAGTATCAATTTCATCATTGACCTCATTTAAATTTAAACTACCATCTACTAAATACTCATGATCATTGATTTTAACAATATCATCACTTGCATCATCATATTCATCATCAATTTCACCAACGATTTCTTCAACAATATCCTCAAAAGTAACAATTCCACTCATAACACCATATTCATCTAATACAATAGCAAGTGTTGCATGTTCCTTTCTCATTGAAGCAAAAACATCATTGACTTGATTAAATTCATAGACCACAAAAGTCTCTCTCATATACTTTTTAACATCAAAATGTTCTTTATCAATATCGATAAACAACAAATCTTTCATATTTAAAACACCAATAATTTCATCAAAAGACTCATCATGAATAGGATATCTAGAATACTGTGCATCATGATAAACATTCATTAATTCATCATATGTACAATCATCCGGTAAACTTTCAACATGAATACGTGGTGTCATAATCTCTTTGATTTCAGTTTCACCAAATTCAAAAACATTATGTATCATTTCTTTTTCTTCTTTTTCTAGAACACCTTCTTCGTGTCCAACTGTTACAATTGTTTTCAATTCTTCTTCAGTTAAACTAGGGCCATGTTCTTGATTACCACCTAAAAGTTTAATAATAAATCCTGTAATAATATTCAACACAAAAACAACTGGTTTAGTAATTACACAAACAAAACGAATAAATGGTGCTAAAGCAAAAACTAATTTATCAGCGTTTTGAGTAGCAAGAGATTTAGGCGTGATTTCACCAAAAATCAAAATACACAATGTTACAACACCTGTTGCGATTGCAACTGTTTGTGCACCATCTCCAAAAATAGCCATAATCGTTGCTGTTGTAAGTGACGAAGCACCGATATTTACTAGGTTGTTTCCTACTAAAATAGCACTTAATAAACGATCTTGATCATCTAATAAAGACTCTACTAATTTTGCTTTTTTATTTCCTTCTTCAGCAAGTGTACGTATTTTAATTTTACTTACCGATAAAAAAGCTGTTTCACTACAAGAAAACAACGATGATAAAATTAATAAAATGATTAATGATATAATATTCATTATCTGGGCAGAATCCACTTTTACATTTCTCCTTTGATTCTATTATTGAAAATTATAATAGTATAATTACAAAAATTTGTCAATATTCCATTATTTTTGTATAAAGTTTATGTAATGATGATAAAAATCATCAATATCTTCATCATATACAACTAACACTTTTTTACCTTTGATTCCTAATTGATAATGACCAATTTCAACAACTTGATCAAAATACATTGATTTTCTTTTTTTAAATTTCTTTAAAACATTTTGATACGTATTATACCCAATTTCATCGCTACGCCATGAACCTTTTTCTTCAACGATTTGGTCAATCTCTTTATCACTTGGCATTCTTGTTTGTTTTTCACGTTCAAGAACCAATTCTTTAAAAATATTTTTTGAAACAAAAGTATTTAAACATTGATAATAACCTTCAAAAGAATAAATTGCTTCTCCATCATCTTTATCTTTACCGATTTTTTGAATAAAAGTTGTCGTATCAACAAGTAAATTTGAATTATTTTCATCTATCCTTTTATTTTTTGGCAAAGTGATCGTCATTTCTTGTTTATCTAATTTCGAAAAATCAATTTCATTATACAAAAAGTTGACTCCTACAAAAACAGCAACAGAAACAATCACTGCTATTTTCTTTTTGATTGGATTTTTAATTAAAGGAATTTTTGTATTAATAATTGTCGCAAATAATGTAATTAATATAAAATAACCCGAAAAGCTTAAAAGTGAACTTAAGTTATTCATTTTCAAGACAAATAACATTCCAATCATCAAAATAGCTAAAATATCTATAACAATGCGAACAAACCCATCTAAATATTTAAACTTTTGATAAGAATATGTTCTTTTCTTTAAAGCACGTCTCTTTAAATAAATAAACAATGCTGCAAATAGCCATAAAAAACAGCCTACATAAATAAGAAACAAACTAAAACAAACATCTAAATTTAAAAATATCGAACCCCAAGAAAAACGGTACAACCAAGAAAAGAAACTTGTAAAACCATAAAAGATCATAGCCGCAAGAATGCACATAGCAATTGCCCATGGTTTAAACATTTTTAATTTTGCCTCACATAAAACATCTTCATCACTTGATAAATCTTCCGCATCTAAATTAACATTTCGATAAATATGCATATCTTGCATACAACAAACATGTTCATATCCTAAATGGTCTAAAGTTTCTAAATAGTCATCCGTTAATGGATTATAGTCAACTTGATATTTATAAACTTGTGAGGATTTTTCAAACTTAAAAAAATGAATTAACTGATACAAGATTCCATCCTTTTTTAGACATTTTATCTAGATAAGGAATTAATATTTCATCATAAAACAATCTATTTTTTAAAAATGTATACTTATATTTCATCTTCATAATCCTTTTTCATAAACAAAATAATTTGTTTTTGCATCTTTTCCTTTTCTAATTCAAGTCTTTCTTTTCCTTTTTGAGTAATTATGTATATTTTTCTTTTATTTTCTTCTTTTAATAATTGAATATATCCTATATTTTCAAAACGTGGCAACAATGCATAAAGTGTTCCAGCACCAACGCTAACATCACCTTCCGTCATTTCATTTACTTTTTCCATAATTTCTAAACCACATAAGGGCTCATATAATGAAAGTAAAATATAAAACATTTGTGGAGTTAATGTTTCAAATTCTTTTCTCGCCATTTTCTCACCTCTTTTATCGAATATCGATAAATATTTCAATCTCATTATATCGATATTCGATAATAAAAGCAATATAAAAGCGGACTTTTGCCCGCTTAATTTCTAACATATGCTTTAATAACTTTTATTATTTCATCATTTAAAGGTCTAATTGTATATTCTTTAACATTTGCAGGAACAGTAAATGTTTCTGCATAATGTACTGTATAAGGTTCAAATTCATTTTTAGGACTTTCAACAAGTGCTGTTTGCCCTTCAACTAAATTTAACATATTAAATCCATGGTCTGTTTGATGATTACTTGTAAAACGACGTGTTTCTATAAATTCTAATTCATGTAAGCCTGTTCTTTCTTCAAGATAATCATCTCCATCATGAATCACTTCAACATGATTTACTAAATTATCTTTAACCCAAGATGTTGTTCTATTCCATTGAATATTTTTTTCACCATCTTCAATATGAATCGGTCTAGGTAAACCATCTAACACTAGACGATCCCAATTCCATAATTTAAAAGTAAAAATATAAGGTGTAACACTAATTTCTAAAACCATACAATTCTTAGAAGAACAATGAATTGTTCCTGCAGATATTAAGAAATGATCATGTTTTTTAGCATGAAACTTATTGACATACTTTTCAGCATCAAATGAAATATGACTTCTTGAGCACATTTTAAATCTGTTAACATTTGATTTTTATCAATACCTTCTTTTAAACCTAAATAGACACCACCATCATCTTTACAATCTAATATATAATAACTTTCATCTTGAGTATAAGTCATTCCAAAATGAGATTTAATATATTCAGTTAAAGGATGCACTTGTAAACTTAAATTTTCTCCATCAATTGTATCTAGAAAATCAAAACGAATAGGAAATTCAGCACCAAAGCGACAATAATTTTTCATTCCTAACAACTCTACTGATTGATACAAAACCTAATCCATCGCTGGAATTTCTATACGTGTATCTCCAAATCTAAAATAAAGACTATTTTCTTCTGGAACACCATCAAAACTCCAATCATAGTTTTTTTGTTTTTCATCAAGGCCACAATTCTTTTTCATCCATTGTCCACCCCAAACTCCTGGATCAAAGTAAGGAACAAGTCTAAATGGTCGTTGAGTTGTCTTTTTTAATGCACTTCTTAAGGCATTTCCAGTAACAATTTTAGGGTTTCCTTCTTGATTACTATCAAGAAAATAATCAATATTTTCAAAAATATCCATTTTATGCTTATCAGCAATTCTCCATTCAATAAAGAAATTTCTCTTTATCTTCTTTAAAACATCTTCATCATCATTATCTTGTTTAAAATTAGGCATACCTTTTCGATATCTCAATTGAATTTCCCAACGAGAAAGATCACAATAAATCAAAGTATCACCTTTATGAATGTAACTTGCTCCAACACCATAAACCAAAACTCTACCTTTATGACTAGCAAGTGATTGATATTGAGCCAATTTTATATCATCAATAAGATCATCCATTTTTCCATAATACATGACTCCTCTTACACGACCTTCTGTTAAAAAAGGGGTCATCATTTTATTAAGCTCATCTTTTTCATAAAATACATCTTCACTTTTAATCACGAAATCAGGTTTATAAATTTCTTTAATTAAATCAAAGATTTCGTCATCGACGCCAGGATAACAATCTACAGTTAAACAATAATTCTCTTCTTGTCCTAGATTTTCTAAATATTTTTTATTTCTGTTTTGCCTGTACAAGCTTCATTTTCATATCCACTTATATTTATTTTTGGAAATTTATCATAATTCATTACTATCACCTAAATTCCTTTACACTTGTTATTTTATATTTAAATTATATCCCATATCATCATATGAATCTACAAATCTCAAAACATATTATTCCCCTAACATAATAACAATCGTATCTCCTTCTTCAACATACTCACCTTTTCTTGGCAATTGATCAATGACCTTATTTCCTTTACCAACAAAAGTAAAGCGTAAAGAAATATTTTGAACTTCACTTCTTTTTTTACCAATATAATTTTCTACTTTGATTGTTCTTTTATCCATTATAGAATATGATTTTTGTCTTTGAGATTTTACCTTTTTGACATTTAAAGCAGGTAAAATATCAACAAACATCTTTCTAGCGATAGGAGCAACTGTTGTTCCACCATATTGAATACAGTTTTTAGGATTATCCATTGCTACATACAAAACAATTTGTGGATCATCAATAGGAGCAACGCCAACAAAAGAGAGAATATAACCACTTCCAACATAGCTTCCATTAACCGCCTTTTGCGCCGTTCCTGTTTTACCACCAATACGATAACCATCTATATAAGCATTTCTACCTCCACCATCAGTCACGACACTTTCTAGCGCATCTCTTACTTTTTTAGATGTTTCTTCTTTAATAACCTGTCTTTTTACTTTCTTTTTAACTTGTTCAACAATTTCATTATTTGAACTGTTACTGATTTCTTTTAAAATATGCGGTTGTAACAAATAGCCACCATTGACACAAGCACAAATAGCAGTTACCAATTGTAAGGGCGTTACAGATATGCCTTGTCCAAAAGCAACGGTCGCTTGTTCAAGTTCATGAAAGTTTTTATAATCAAACATAATCCCACATGATTCTCCAGGTAAATCAATTCCCGTTTTTTCAGTTAAGCCAAAATTTTGAACATATTGATACAATCTCTTTTTTCCTAATCTCCTACCAATTTCTACAAATCCTGGATTGGATGAATTTTGTAAAACTTCTCTAAAAGTCTGTAGTCCATGCCCTCCTTTTTTCCATGATTTGATTCTTGCGCCTGAAACATATTCATACCCTTTATCATAATAAGTATCTTTATCCATATCAAATAAATTTTCATTTAAAGCACTTGAAAAAGTTATGATTTTAAAGGTTGATCCTGGTTCATAAGTTTTCCAAATAGGAATATTTTGATTATAAATATCTTTATCCTCATTTTGATAATCATTAGGATTAAAGTTAGGATAACTGGCGATTCCTAAAATCTCTCCATTTTTAGGATTCATCGCTAGTGCCCAAATACCATCTGGATGATACGTATCATAAGCATTTGATAATTCTCTTTCAAGGACATCTTGAACTCTTTTATCTATGGTCAAAGTGATATTCATTCCACTTTGACTATACGTATAATGACTTGGATACATTTTTAAATTATGACTTTTAGCATCCATATAATAATCAATCGAACCGTTTTTTCCTTTTAAAAACGAATCATATTCTAACTCCAATCCTAATAATCCTTGATTATCAATTCCAACAAAACCTAAACAATGACTTAAATAATTATTTCCCGGATAATATCTTTTTGTATCTTTAATCAAATAAACACCTGATAAATGCAATCTTTGTATTTTACTTGCAACTTGATTATCAAGTTGTCTTCCTTCTGGAGAAATTCTTTGAATCGACACCTTTTTATTTAATTTTTCTTTTAAAACATTGACATCTAAATTTAAAATTTTACTTAATTCTAAAGCTGTTGTTGCTTGATCCTTTATTTGACTCGGTACAACAACCAAAGAAGCCGTTGTAAGATCTGTTGCCAGTACATTTTCACTTCGATCATATATTTTCCCTCTATTAGCTTGTACAGGAAAAGACCTTTGCCAAGACTCTAATGCTTTATCATAAATATTTTTACGATCAATGATTTGAATATACCCCACTTTAAAAATAAGCGCCAAAACAATGAGATAAATACACATTTTAATGATTTTGATCTTATTAACAGATTGTTGAAACAACATAAATCTCACCATTATAAACTATGAAAAAAAAGAGGAATCATTCCTCTTTTAAGATATTGCTACTGTTAAACTATCACCGCTATGAACAACTGTATTCTCGCCAACACTTTGAGCAGTTACATGTCCACTTGTGCCATCAATCGTTAATTGAATACCAGCAAGCGAAGCATAAGTTTGTACTTCTTTTTTAGACCATCCTATTAAATTAGGAAGTGTTATATCTTTTCCTTCTGTTTTGATAAATACTTTATCACCACTTGTCACTTTGCTTTTAGCAAGTGGATATTGTTCAATAACAGAACTTCCATTACCGATAATTTGAACACTTAATGATTTTGATTCTAATTTAGATTTTACATAATTAACAGATTGATTTGTATAGGAATCTAAAGTACAGCTTTGATCAACTGCTGTCGTATTTTTAGCATTATAGCGATTTACTACTTGAAGTGCTTCATTCATTGTTTGTTTAACAATATTTGGCATATATTGAGCATATGAATCTCCTGATTTAAAAGTTAAAAACATCACGACTTGAGGATCATCATAAGGAGCAATCCCTACAAATGAATGCATATATAAAGTTGTACTATAACCACCATTTTCAACAACTTGTCCTGTCCCTGTTTTACCAATCATACGAACATCATTATCCAAACGATAAGTCTTCCCTGTACCTTGTTCATCTTCAATAACACCTAACATTAAATCTTTTACTTGACTGATTGTATTTGTTGAAAAGATTTGTTTTGAATATTTCGGTGTTGCTTGATAGACAACTTTATTTGTTTCAGGATTGACAACTTTATCTACAATATGTGGTTGAACCGTTTTCCCATCATTTCCAAAAACACTATATGCTTTTAAAAGTTGATAAGGAGTGACCGTAGAACCTTGACCAAATCCTGTCGTTAAATATTCAAGTCTTCCAGCATTTTTTCTTGTATAAGCATTGATTGATGATGAACATGTAAGTCCATCCATTGTATCACCTTGGAAAAAGCCTAAATCATTTAATTTCTCTGTTAAAACGTTCAATTTTCTCCTCTGTGTCTTCATATCCTCTTGACTTGGACTCATAATGAATCAGTTCCGCATATGGATC
>ENA-OPSD01001335-OPSD01001335.1-human-gut-metagenome-genome-assembly--contig:-NODE-1335-length-19322-cov-2.875175_pt1 | contig 19322 bp, 14 predicted proteins | sample MGYA00241453_ERZ501898 | MGnify/ENA primary metagenome ERZ501898 (study PRJEB25962, sample SAMEA2042226) | human gut metagenome | biome: human gut; feature: human-associated habitat; material: faeces... | reverse complement strand
GCAATTTAGCGGAATCTATTTGTATGCCTAAAGCCCTTGCCACTGTTTCCTGCTTGAAATCTGTCATCTCATGCCGTTTGCGCATCAAATGCTGGGTAGACAATACCATTACGTCGATCGAGTTCACCCAGAACCATGAGTAGAAATAATTATCTCCGTTCTGTACGAAGAAGGCTTTCAAGAAGTGATTATCGAAAGAGGCGTTGTTGTATCCAACGAGGAAGAACTTGTCTTTTTTATCAAATTTGTCCACGTATTTGGACAGCATGTTCACGAATTTAACGTACACCTCTCGCATGGGAGGATAAGCTTGTATCTGTTCCTTGGACACGTTGCAAATGCGAAGCGCTTCTTCCTCTATCTCACATTGGGGGTGTGGGCAGACATTGAAATTAAAAGATTCCTTCGTAACCCCATCAATTACGATCTCCCCACTTATTTGGTGGACGCCATTTCTCCAGTATTTTATGCCGGTAGTCTCTAAATCAAAAAAAAGTAGTTTCATAAATGCTTTTTGGTATAGGATGCAAAAGTAAGTTTTTTTATTCTTAAATGAGAGGATCTATAAGGTTTTCTCCGTTTATTTTATTATCTTTGCGAAAGTTTGAGTCTAGAATCATTATCGACATAGTTCTTCTTTTTATATTATTATTAAGCGGATCTCTCCTTTAATCATCAATTCTCACGCTAAGTTAGTATAAACAACGCTTCACGGAACGTGAGGCCCTAGTATAAATTAAAATCGACTGTATGGCAAAATACGCATCATTTGGTAAACGTGAAAACGAGAAAAAGAAACAAGCCCGCCGAGTAGAGAAACAGAACAGGAAAGAGGAAAGAAAATCGTCCGGCAAAGCGGCTAGCTTTGAGGACATGATCGCTTATGTGGATGAAAACGGCGTGATTACATCGACTCCTCCCGAATTGAATCCTAATAAAGAAGAAATTAAGCAAGAAGATATTCTTATCTCTACCCCAAAAAAAGAAGATATAGAGACACCTACCGTGCTGAAAGGGAGGGTTGATTATTTTAATGAATCAAAAGGATATGGTTTTATCAAAGACCTTGGTAGCGACGAGAAGTATTTTTTTCATGTTAGTAATAATACACTGACCGATATTTCGGAAACCGACATCGTTACTTTTGAACTTGAACGCGGTCTGAGGGGAATGAATGCAATTAATATTCGTATTGAAAGCGAATCTTCCAATTAAAAAAGGAAGTAAATTCTTTAACAGACAGACACTAGTCTTATATAGGCTGCCCTATTTTTGGATTTTAAGGCAGCCCCGTTTGCAATATAGGTTATTCTATCAAAGCAAAACAGCACCATAGTATGGGAGCTTGCCCATGATAATCTCCCACTATCCTTCGACGGTCATAGTAATATTGTTTATCATTCTTTTTATTGGTTCCGATACACACTTCTGTCACGTCTCCTTCTTCATTGATATAGGGAATTAATGCCATCCAAGCTTTACGAGCAACTGGAGAATATTCTTTTTTATCTAGCCACCCTTGTTTAACCCCTGTGATCATAGCATACGTGAACATTGCTGTTCCTGATGTCTCTGCCCAGCAGGCGGGATCATCTACTAGTTGGCTCCACATACCGTCAGGTAGTTGATAGTTTTTCAGATTCTTCATCATCAAACGATACCCTTCCAGGATACGGGGTCGGTCTTGATTGTCTTTTGGCAAATAGCGCAGTAATTCTGTCATGCCGGCGGCCATCCAGCCATTGCCGCGTCCCCAATAAAAAGGAACATCTGGGGCATGGTAGAATAAACCGTTAGGGTGTTGGAGTTCATCCAGATACATCACCATTTCACGAGCTGCACGGTCAATATATTCTCGTTTTCCGGTGGCTTTGTATGCTTGGGATTGGATAATGGTGATCATAAACATATCATCGATCCATAAACGGGTTTGCCAGGAGAAACCTTTTCGGGCCCAGTTCTTTTCTTCCGTTGTTGCTGTGTCCGGTACCTGCCATTGCGTGTCTGCATAAGGAAGCCCCATATCATAGTAACGTTGATCTTTTGTGATCTGATAAAACTCAAACGGTAAACAACCGAACATATTCAAATCTACGTGATTCATAAGTGGTTGATAATTTGCCTCGGTGGTAAAGAGAGGTTCAAACTTGTTCTGAAGTTGCTTGATCAATGCATTGTCACCAACGGCAACAGCATATTTTAAGGCTCCATACCATGTACAGACTTCTGCATAGTGAATACCATCTTTTCCGTTTTTCTTATGAAGCATATGTTTACCGGAAATAAAGCGTTTGCTTATCCGTGTCCCAACTTCTTCCGGTGTATAACCTTCAGGAAAGTTCTTTAAATCTGCGTTGGAATTTGTCGAACATCGGGTGAAAAGCAACAGAAATATAATGGGAATAAAATACTTTGTTTTCATATCATTTATAAATGAGAAGCTGCCCTGTTGAGAGCGGGCAGCTTCAGATAAATATTGTGTAATTAGAAATAACCAGGATTTTGTTCTTCAGCATCCGTTCCTTTTGGATTCAAGCGGTCTATGTGCTTTTGAGGAATCGGACGAAGTTTGTGATGTGATTTGAAGGTGACAGCTCCTTCTGAATTCCATTTCTTGACGTATTCTTCCAGCTTTTCACATCGTACCAGGTCATTCCAACGGCAAGTTTCACCTAACAGTTCGCGTCCACGTTCATCTAACATAAAGTCGATAAAATTGCTTTGGATATCTGCAGCCGTGACTTGAATATCTGCAAAGGTACTATTGGTATCTCCTATTTTTCCTCCTTCTTCGCGCCAGTATTGAGACATTTTGGTTTCACCATCCTGCCATGCGGCACGTTTGCGGACAACATTAATGTAATCGGCTGCTGTTTGGTAATCACCGTTGCGGCCGGAAGCTTCCGCTGCAATCAGATACGTTTCGGCCAAGCGCATTTTTACCCATTCGCGGCCGCCTTGACCATCATTGACAGATAGACGCAGGGGATCGAAATATTTAAGCAAGGGAGGATAGTAGCGATTGTTTTTGGTTACATCTTCCTTATCCCAGGCAAAATATTTATAACGATGTGTTTCCGTGGTCGGGTTTATACTGTAATAAATTGCTGTATCTCCCAGTTCCAGTCCTGCATCTTCACGATTGGCATAATATGCCCATTTGAAACTTTTATAGAAGCGGGAATCGTTTTTACGGTCAAACAGTTGCAACATTGTCTTTTGCGTTTGAAGATGTCTTCTGTATGGACGTCCGTTTTCGAGGTCCCTTGTCATACCCGGTTGATCTTCATACCAAGACCCCCAATATAGGTGGAAGGAATTGCCATCTCCACGGTAAACCGGATCTGTCGTGAATTGAACGGAGAAAATCACCTCCTTATTACCCTGATTATTTATATCCCACAGATCGGCAAAATTTGTCAGTAATTCGTATTGTCCGCAATCAATTACCATTTTGGCATATTTCAGAGCATTCTCCATATCTGAAGGCTGCTGTCCGCGCTGATCACTTACGGCACTTCCCCTGGTCAGATATACCTTAGCCAACAGGTGAGCTGCGGCATATTTAGCTGCTTTCCCTGTTTTTGCTGGTTTCTCAGGAGAATATTGGACCGAATATTCCAGATCCTTGATAATTTGATTGTAAATATCGGCAACTGAAGCACGTGGAAAGTCAGTTCTCACGTCGAAAGACACATCCAATACCAAAGGGATGCTTCCGAACTGTTGTACCAACTCAAAATAGAAGAAGGCACGTAAAAAAGACATTTCGGCAAGAGCCACTTGCTTTTGTACCTCAGACATTGATGTAGATCCTTCTACTTGCTGAATAACCAAGTTTGCAGTATTGATCGCTTTATAATGATTTTCCCAGAATTCGTACAAGACACTTGCATCTGGATTCAACTGGCTTCCGTATTTGTTAAAAGCGTCAGCTTGTTTTCCCGGATCTTCTCCTTGCGTGAAGAGATCTGTGCCGTATTCCGTGAGTACGTTATATCTTTCATTACCAGCTCCCCAACGCATGAAGCTATATGTTGCTGTTGCGGCGGACTCCACACCGGCAACGGTTCCATAATAGTCGGGAGTTAAACGGGGAAGGTCTTTCTCCTTCAGATAATCATCACAGCTTATAAGCCCGATACATGCGCTTGCCAGGCTAAAAAGAACAACTTTCTTTATGTTATTTGATTCTTTCATTGTTTCTGATTTTTTTAGATTAAAAGCTTATATTAAGACCTACTAACCAGGTTGAAGGAGTTGGACGCGTGTAACCTGCGTATGTTCCATCAACATCTTTATTCAGAGCGCTTTCTGGATCCACTCCGGTGAAGTTGGTCCACATCCATGAGTTTTGTGCCTGCACGTAGACACGGCAACGTGATATATCCCATTTCTTGGTAATATGACTTGGAATGGTGTATCCTAAAGTGACATTACGAAGTTTGATAAAGTCGCTTTTTTCATAATGCAACGTTTCATAATAAGGAAGATAGTCGACACCTTCAATCGGACGTGGGAAGGCGTTAGTCGGATTTGTCGGTGTCCAGTAATCGACTTTCACATTGCCGTTCCTGTGTGCTTGATTCAGATAACTGATGTTGTTTTTGATCATTGCTCCGAAATTGCCTTCAAAGAAGAAACTGAAGTCGAAGTCCCTATATCTGAATGTGTTATTTAAACTTAATATTACTTTAGGTCTTTGCTGGCCTTGGATAACACGGTCTTCCGAAGTGATCTTATAATCGCCATTATCCCACAGGCGGATAGTACCAGGTGCAAAGTTACTTCCGTTCTGGTTGAACTTCTCCATTTCGGCACGATCTTCCGGCGTGTCTTGCCAGATGCCTATTTTCTTGTAATCGTAGAACACGTTGATCGCTTCACCTATAAACCAGGAACTTCCAGGATCATCTTCCTTGCCATTATATAATTCAACGATTTCTTCCTTGTTGGTGTACATCATGAGGTCTGTAGACCATGTAAAATTCTTATTATTGATATTTAAAGAGTTCAAGGTAAGTTCAAGCCCTTTGTTACGCGTTTTTCCAACGTTTGATTTTATTTGATTGAAACCTGATACGATAGGCAATTGTCTGTCCAATAGCAAATCCTTTGTATTTTGTAAATAAACATCGATTGTTCCGTTCAGTCTGTTTCCGAGAAATCCGAAATCAAATCCGGCATTCCATTGACCTGTTGTTTCCCAGGTTAACATCGTATTAGGCATTTTGTCAGGAGCATAACCAAAAATCGACTCGCTACCATAATTATATGGTTTTTGTGACAATGTACCCTTGGTCTCATAAGGATCTACTTCTGAGCTGGCAACGACACCATATCCAACACGCAATTTCAGGTTACTGAGGAAATGAACATTTTGCATGAATGATTCTTCATTGATACGCCAAGCTAAAGCAGCAGCCGGGAAAGTGACCCATTGATGTCCTTCCGCAAGACGTGAAGAACCGTCATATCTGGCAGAAATAGTAGCCAAGTATTTCCCTTTGAAGCTATAGTTCAAACGAGCCATGAAGGAAGCTAATTTCCATTGGCTTTTACCGCTTTCTGTTTTTTCAGGATTAGAGGCAGAACCTACATCATAATATAATAGTTCATCAGCCGGTGTTCCTTGAACCGGAATTTTGTTGTATTCCCGGAGGTATTCATTTATAGATTGGAGCAAAGTTACCCCGATTGTATGATCCTCAAATGTTCTGTCATAGAATAACAGGTTTTCCCAGGTAAACATGGATCTGTTTTCCGTACCGTTTCGAGCATAATTCATGGTATTTCCCCGTGCTTCAGCCGATTGGAAATTGTAATCTTGTCTGGTTTCATAGTCGATACCTAAATTCGTTCGGAACCGGAGCCCTTTCAGCGGTAACGTGATATCAGCATAATAACTGCCGATAAATCTGTTTATCTTTAAAGGGTTGGAAACAGCTCCCTCTGCTAATCTAAGTAACGGGTTACGCCACTGGTCGTCTGTGCCTGAAACTTTTTCCAATAAATCGCCGTTGTCATCATAGAAACGGCCCATTGGCATGACACGCCACGAGTTAAACAGGGTAGACCCTCTTTCTTGCACGGAATGGGTATATCCAGTAAATGCCCCCAATTTAATATATTTGTTTACAGAATGTTCGAGATTCAGGCGAATAGAATACCGGGAAAATTCTTCATCTTTAACAAGACCTTTATAATCATAATAGGAACCGCTAAAAGTGAAGTTGGTTTTGTCGTTGCCCCCGCGAACGCTTAACTGATGGTCGGTAACCATACCTGTGCGTTGTACAGCTTCCCACCATTTACTTCCTGAACGGACCTTTGAAGGATCATAATTCCCGTTTTCATCGTATGCCATTTTCAGAGATTCCAATGTATAAGGGTCATTAGCGAATGAACCGATCTTTTGGTCTTCTTCCCAACTCGGCTTATCAGAGAGATATTTACCGGTTGAACGATAAGATTCCCGGACTGTTTCGGCATAGGCTGCCCCGTCCATGTATTCTAACTGGTTCAGCACTGTTTGGAAGCCAACATATCCATTATAGTCGACTTGAGTTTTTCCTGCTTTTCCCCTTTTGGTGGTTATCAGGATTACACCGTTTGAACCGCGTGCACCATAAATAGCCGTAGCAGAGGCATCCTTGAGGATATCTATTGTTTCGATGTCTGAAGGACTGATTTCATTTATTCCTCCTACTACTGGAATTCCATCGACTATGTAAAGGGGATCACTGCTACCGCTGATAGAACGTTTACCTCTGATAACCACAGATGCATTTTCACCTGGTTTCGTTGTCGAATTGGAAATGAATACACCGGGGAGGCGTCCTTGGATTGCTTGGGTTGCACTTGTCACAGGTGATTTAGAGATCGTTTCCGAGTTTACGGACGATACCGAACCGGTAAGGTCTTTTTTCTTAACGGTACCGTATCCTACGACAACGATTTCTTCTAAGCCTAATGTTTCCGCCTCTAATGTGACATTCAGGCTGGATTGATTACCTACTTTGATTTCTTGCGATTTATAGCCGATGTAAGAAATGACAAGAACAGCGTTTGTTTCGGTAATAGGCAAAGAGAATTTGCCATCGATGTCGGTTACTGTTCCTGTAGAAGTCCCTTTTACAACAATATTAACTCCGATTAGAGGTTCTTTTGTGTTATCGACAATTGTTCCTGTAATTGTCTTTGTCTGTTGTTGCGGTGCAGGATATGAAGATCCTGCTTTTTTCGACTTTGCAATTGATACCTGGCGATCGTTAATCGTATATACCAAGTCTGTATCGGCGAAAAGGTTGTTCAAGATTACATCAAGTGTTTTTGAATTGACCTTTATGTCAACACTTTTTTCTAAATCTTGACGGACATTGTCCGAAAAGAAGAAAACATATTCCGACTTTTTCTCAATGATGCCAATAACTTCTTTTATGGACTGTTTATTGATGTCAAGCGAAAGTAATGTATTTTGAGAGTAGGTCATAGAAAAGGAGTTCCCAATGCTTAAGACCAGTAAAATGATTATGATTTTCATAATATGTAAGGTATAACGTAGACCGTTAAACCACGATCTATCAAGATAATGATTTATTTTCATATATTTGTAGTGATTTTAAAAGTTTAGTACGCAATAATAACTTTGAAATCTTATGCCGGGGAATACGCCAATATTGTCCGGCATTTTTTATTTTCATGATATATGTTTCATAGGCATCTCAATTTTAAATTAGACTTATAAGTTAGCAATTATGACTCTCTTTATTTTTTTCGAACCAATATCCGGCCTGCTTCGTGTGAATATTGGATCGGTATTGTGTTATATATGGTTTTCATGACATCTTCGATATTATCGAATAATACTAATTTTCCGTTACATTTTAGCTGTGCAATACTATTGTCGCAATCAATAGGGGTATCATAATAGCGAGACAAACGTTTCAGTATGTTGGATAGAGGTTCACTTGCAAATTGGAGGTATCCTTCTTTCCAACTTATATAATTGTTGACATCTATTTTTTTTACAGAAATCTGATCTGTCGATACCGATAACATCTGGTTGGGTAATAAACGGGCTTTTTCTTTGTCTATGCTGACATCTACACATCCTTCGACCAATACGACTGAATAATCCGTATCTTCGTCATAAGCTGTAACATTGAATTGAGTTCCCACGACGTTGATTACCATATGAGAGGTATTTACATAAAAAGGATGTGCTTTATTTTTTTCAACCTCTATATAGATCTCTCCATCTACCCAGATCTCCCTTTTGCCTGTTTTGAATGTAGAAGGAAATTTGAGTGTGGACCCTGAATTGACCCATACTTTGGAGCCGTCGGCCAGGGTGAGGCTTGACCGTTTTCCTTTAGGAACGATCAGCGTATTTAATGTGGTTTCTTTAGTAGCTTCTTTTGATACTTTTATTTGTTCGATTCCAGTATTTGCAATAATACCACCCTTTTTATCATATTTGATATCAGCATCTTCTTCAAAAGTAATGGTCCTGTTATTGGCCAGTACTAATTGTATATCTTTTTGATTGACAGAGGTTGTATCTGCAACAACAAGCATGTTTTTGTGTGAAATCTTGTTTTTGCCAGTAAATAGTGGTTGTAGTAAAACCAGAAATAGGACGATACAAGCAACTGCCGATACGGTCAGATATATCCGGAAGTGACGTTGTTTGTCTTTCTTTTCTATATTTTTTTGTATTAATGCAAATATTTCCTGTTTCTCTTCTGGAGAAAGTTTTTGAGTATTCAATTTTATTGATTTTAATATCCTTATAGCTTCTTCTATTTCATTTTGGAAATGTGGGTTGTCTTGGATAAATTTCTCCCAATAGAGGTTATCTTCTTCAGAAGGGAATAATCTCCATTGTATAAAAGATTTATTTTGTAACCACTGGTTCGACAACATACTTTCAAATCAATTTATATAGAATAGACGATCCGGAATTTTTTTTGTTCCCATTTTTTCTAAAATTTTTCGTCACGCATGCGTTTTATTGCTCTGGAGATAAGTTTTCTTACTGCAGGAGCAGTCATATCCAATAAATTGGCAACTTCTTCGTACTCTAATTCTTGTATAAAACGTAAATAAACAGCTTCTTTTTGTCTGTCAGTTAGTATTTCCAACAAATTCTTTATTTCTGTTTCAATCGCAGCTTTATCCTCGTTTGCAACCAATTCATCTAAGACGGACGGTTCGATTAAAAAAGGCAAATTGGTTACGTCTACGATATTTTCTTTGTTTGAAGACTTATATATATCGAACAGGCGATTTTTAAGCATACGAAATAAGTAATATTTCAGATGAGTAACACCTTCCAACTGTTTCTTGTTGGTGTAAAATTTGAAGAAAGTATCCTGTATGGCGTCTTTGAGTGTTTCTCTTTCGAATCCTAATCCTATGCCATATGCAAATAGCTCATCGACATATTTATTGTATATCGATGAAAAAGCATTATTGTCTCCTTTCAGAAATGAAAATAACAGGATTGGATCTTCTTCGTGTTCGCCTATTTTACTCACTTAAAAACGGATCTTCTTTTCTAATGAAGCACAAAAATAAGAAAAAAACTATTTCAGTATGGAAGAAATCCTGGAAAGCATTTTTCGAGTCATGATTTTATTGTTCAGGAAACTCACGATATAGCCTGTGATGCAGGCTGCTATCAGAGAGCCTTCTCTGACTCCTTCGATCCGTTGAGTGAAGATCAGTGATAAAATGATGGCGACCGTTACTAAAGTGAAATCGAAAATGACCTTGAATTTTCCGAACTCTTTATTGTAACGGCGGGGGACGAATCCTTCTGCACTCATCATCGCAACCTGGGGTTTGATTTCTAATACGACACCAATAGACTGGATGAGACAACCCAACAGTAACAGCGCAATCGACGTTATATAATTGGATGGATGCAGGTCTTCAGCGAGTGACATATTGAAATCTATGAATGTTGAAAATATGAACGAAAATGGAATTTGCAACAGGATAGATATTTGGTCTTGACGACTTTTCGTCCCTCGGATTAACCAGAACTGTCCTAGTATCAGCAATACGTTTACGATAAAGGTACAGGTCCCTAAAGAAAGAGGGCTGTTGAGGCTTAACACATAATTTACACTTGAAATAGGAGTCGTTCCTAAAGCGGAATGTATAATTAGGACAATTCCTGCAGCTAAAAAATATAATCCAAAGACAAATACCAAATACTTTTTTAAAATCGTTTTTATATCCATATCTCCCGACAACATTTAATTACTTTCTTGCTTGGAGCAATATAAGTGTACGCAAAGGTCGCTATTTTTTCGTGAAGAGATTCTGATTTAGTATGAAAAAACGTTGTCTAGCGAAGCGATTGTTACTATTTGTCAGTCGACTCTTGGAAAAGATTTTGTACCTTTAGAGCAATTAAAAGGGTATCTTATGTTTGAAAGTTTTGATTTTCAGCAAATGATCAGTGCATTCATTGTGTTATTTGCTGTGATTGATATTATTGGTTCCATTCCAATTATTATCAATTTGAAAGAAAAGGGTAAGGACGTGAATGCTATGAAGGCAACGGTTATCTCTTTTTTGTTGATGATCGGGTTCTTCTACGCAGGCGATGTCCTGCTACGGCTTTTCCATGTGGATATCGAATCGTTTGCAGTGGCAGGTTCGTTTGTTATTTTCCTGTTATCACTGGAAATGATACTCGATATAGAAATCTTTAAAAATCAGGGACCGATAAAGGAGGCGACACTGGTTCCGTTGGTCTTTCCTTTACTGGCGGGTGCCGGTTCGTTTACCACATTATTATCTTTGAGGGCGGAGTATGCTAGTGTCAATATTGTGATAGCCTTAATACTGAATATGATATGGGTCTATTTTGTCGTTCGCATGACAGCCCGTATCGAACGCTTTTTTGGAAAAGGCGGAATCTATATTATCCGGAAGTTCTTCGGTATTATTTTGTTGGCGATATCAGTCCGCTTGTTTACCGTTAATATCAATCTTCTGATAGAAGCTTTGCAGGGGCATTGAAAAAGGGGGTTACAGAGTTTCCTTTTTGCTTTCTATCTGTTCCTTGTTTTTACAGGAGGCAGGTGAGTAACTGTAGTCGCCTGCAAACTGATGAGGCATTAGTTCGACGGGCTTCACTGCAATTTTGCCACCTTTTTGGGTGAATACCAGGCATTGATTGTTAAGTTTCCGTTCTTGCAGGTCGAATACCAGATTCGGATTGAAGTGTTGCCCGTTTACCCGTACTTCAAAATGAAGGTGTTCCGTCGTAGCTCTTCCTGTGCGTCCGGTCAGTGCAATCGGTTGTCCGGCTTTTACATAGTCTCCCGGCTTGACCAGATTTTTGGAGTTATGGCTATAGACTGTTTCCAATCCGTTGTAATGGCGTACAACAATTACGTTTCCGTATGCATAATAAGGCTTAGCTAGACGGACGATTCCGTCGAATGCTGATATGATCGTATCATTGGCGCAAGTTTTCAAATCTACACCCGAATGGTGTTTTCTACGTCCGGCATATGGAGAGATTACTTTTGCGCCGGGTAAAGGGAAAGCATAGTCTTCTTTCTGTATCAGGCTTAAATCGATAAGCATCGAATTCTCATCTGCCATCAGGAGCGGATCCGTTACGGCAATATCATTTTTTTCTCTGTTGGAGAAGTTTACTGTTATATTTTTGCGGGGAGATGTTTGTTCGTACAGTTTCGGTTCTTCCGGAAACAGAAAAGCAAAATCTGTGTTTGGAAGAGGAATATCCGTTGTTGGCAGGACCAGGATTGATTCCTGCTGCGGGGCAGGCTGCGTTTGAGCCGTCCACAAAGAATGGCATGCGCTTAACACTAGTAATAATATGACTGACAATATGCTGTAGTGTGTTTTAGACATTTTGTAAAATTATTGACACTACAAAAATAGGAAAAAAAGTGAAACGGGAGAGAGGTAAAATGAAAAAGGCGTCCGAAAAAGAATCAGACGCCTTTCAATGCCAAACTATTTGTGATTACTCGTCACTCATTATTTGAATAAAGAACAGGCAATACCCAGTTCTAAACCACGCAATTCAGCCAAACTACGCAAACGACCGATACAGGAATAACCTGGATTAGTTTTCTTGTGTAAGTCATCGATCATCTGATGCCCGTGATCCGGACGCATTGCGATTGAGCAACCGCGTTCCTGCTCGATTTCAAGAAGGGCTTTCATTACTTCATAAACGTTTACGTCTCCTTCCAGCAGGTTTGCTTCGAAGAAGTTTCCGGCTTCATCGCGTTTGGTACTACGTATATGGACGAAGTCGATACGGTCACCGAACCGTTTCATCATACCGGCTAGGTCATTATCCCCACGAACACCGAATGAGCCGGTACAGAGGCATAAACCGTTGCTTTTGTTTGGTACGGCTTCGATCAACTTGCGGAAATCCTCTTCAGTGCTCAAGATACGGGGCAAGCCTAAGATCGAGTAGGGAGGATCATCCGGATGGATAACCATACGTGCGCCTACTTCGTCGGCAACCGGAGTAATCTCTTTCAGGAAATAAATCAAGTTGGCGCGGAGTCTTTCCGCATCGATGTCTTTGTAACGATCCAGTTCGGCCCGGAATTGATCCAATGTGAAACTTTCCTCGGAGCCGGGCAGGCCAGCGATCATATTGCGTACTAGCAGTGCTTTGTCATCTTCGCTCATCTCGTCGAAACGGGCTTTTGCGATTGCTTTTTCTTCGTCTGTATATTCCTGTTCTGCAGCAGGGCGTTTCAGGATGTAGAGATCGAAAGCCATAAAAGCTGCACGTTCGAAACGTAATGCTTTAGAGCCGTCAGGCATGGTGTAAGCCAAGTTTGTACGGGTCCAGTCCAGAACCGGCATAAAATTGTAAGTAATCACACGGATGTCACATGCAGCCAAGTTACGGATACTTTCTTTATAGTTGTCGATATATTTCTGGAAGTCTCCACTTTGTGTTTTGATATGTTCGTGTACGGGAACACTTTCCACTACGCTCCAGCGTAAGCCGGCTGCTTCGATCATATCCTTGCGTTTCTGTATTTCTTCGACAGTCCATACTTCTCCGTTCGGGATATGATGCAAGGCATTTACAATTCCGGTAGCGCCGGCTTGGCGGATATCGGAAAGACTAACAGGATCGTTCGGTCCGTACCAGCGCCATGTTTGTTCACATAAATACATAATGTCTTGTTTTTAATTGTGAGATTAAATAGAGAATGCATCAAAACCACCGTCTACGATAGCGATTGTTCCGGTTACGAATTTGGAAGCGTCGCTGATCAAGTATTGGATTGTACCAAATAATTCATCCGGTGTACCCAGACGTCTGAACGGAGTATGTGCAATGACAGATTCAGCACGTGGAGTGTAAGATCCGTCCGGATTTGTCATCAAAGTACGGTTCTGTTCCGTCAGGAAGAATCCCGGAGCAATTGCATTTACACGCAAACCTTCTCCGAATTTGATCGCCAGTTCACCGGCCAAGTATTTAGTCAGGTTGGAAATGGCGGCTTTGGCAGCACCATAACCCACGACGCGGGTAAGCGGGCGCAAGGCGGATTCGGAAGAGAAGTTAACGATAGCACCTTCTCTTTGGTTAGCCATTACATCGGCAAATACCATTGTCGGGAGAACTGTTCCGAACAGGTTCAGGTCTACCACCTTACGGAAAGCGTCGATGTTCAGGTCGAAAATCGTGCTGTCCGGTCCGATAGTCGCGCCAGCCATATTACCGCCGGCTGCATTCAGCAATGCATCGATACGACCATATTTGGCCAGGATATCTTTTTTGTTCTGTTCCAGAATTTCTTTGTTTAATACGTCGGTCAGGAAGAAGCTTGCTTCTCCTCCTTTAGCTTTGATGTCGGCTACAATTTGTTCACCAACTTCGGCTGCACGGTCAAGAATAACGATTTTAGCACCTTCTTCAGCAAGATGACCAGCAATACCTCTGCCTAAGATCCCGGCTCCACCGGTAATAATGACAACTTTGTCTTTAACGCAAAATAAATTAGCCATATTTTTATTGTTTATGATTGTGATAATTTCATTGTTACTATCTTATTGTGCTCGCGCACACATTGGGCACAAAAGTATAGTATTTATTTATCAAACAAAAAGAAAACGGATAAAAAATACCTTTTTATGTTTTCAAATATAATTGTTGTAGTATTTGATATTCTCTTTCATCAGGATATCAATCGGCATATAATTGATCTGTTCCACTTTTTCTTTGAGGACTAAATGGCGGAACAGTGCCCGTATGCAATTGAATCCCTGCACTTCCGGCCGTTGGGCGATCAGGTGCGTGATGGAACCGTCATTTAGGCAAGTGATATTCGGGTCTATCACATCATAGCCGATCAATCTGAAATTCTCTCCTTTATCACGGAAGTATTTTCCCAGTAAGTGGGCACGGGAATTGAATATGATACCAGCGTTCACCTCCTTATGCTCTTCTAAGAAAGTATTCAGTATGCTTATGTTCTTTTCCGGTTCGTCGGCATGTAATTGTACAGAATAGATACGTCCGTTATAGTTCTTTTCTGCCAGATAAGTCCTGAAGCCTTCCTCGCGTTTCATGACCTGGGTTACCTGCATTTCTCCTTTGCGGATAAAGCGGAAGATTGCGATATTTTCGGTCGGGTTGATTTGTTCGTATAGCAAACGGCCGGCAATGTATCCGGAATCATACGAGTTGGTCCCGTAATAGGCCACGCAATTGGTGTTTTCAATGAATGCGTCTATCAGTATGTAAGGTATTTGTAACTGATCCAGCCGGGATGCCAACTTGACGACACTGTCATGGAACTGTGTTGCAATCACGACTCCCTGACAGTCGGCTTTTTCGATCCGGGGAATGAGCTCGTCGAAACTGCTTTTGTCGTATTGATTGAAGCACATACGTTCGACTTCTACGTTGTAGCTGAAAAGTTCCTGCTCTGCTTTATCTATTCCTTCGCAAAGTTTATCCCAATATTCGCCTTTTGTAAAAGAAGGAATCAGTGTGATAAAATGGTAGTTCTTTTTTAGTGCAAGGGAACGGGCTATCAGGTTCGGGTGATAGTCTATTTCTTTTAAAACTTTTTCTACTTTTTTCTGTGCCTCTTCGGATACTTTGCCTCGGTTGTGCAATATGCGGTCGACGGTTCCGGTCGAAACTCCGGACATCTCTGCAATGTCTTTGATTCTATATGTCTTACCCATAGATCGGAAAGCTATACAGCCCGCAGAATGTTTATTTTTGCGGGCTGTTGTCTATTTATGATTTGATATTATAGTTGTTGTACTTCTTCTTCTGTTGAAATCGTATTTAATTTTCTGAATGTGTAGCACTGCATCATATAGATAAGAGGAACGGCGACAAAGAGTCCGACGAAGAACAAGATGCAACCGACGATCGCAGTGCCGATCATGGCCAACAGTAATAAAAACAACGGCATCCCCTGTCCTTTAGTCAAGTCCCAGCTTTTTTGCAGTGATTCTATAATTCCGCAGTCTTCCTCTACGATATAGGCAGAATAAAATTGCAGGCGGATAGCCAGATAGATACCCGGAACAATCAGTAAGAATATTCCGATAGCCACTGCGATCCCCATAATGATACTGGCAATAAGATAAGTGAAGATTTTACGGGATTGCTGCCCGTATGCGGAAAACTGTGGTTCTTCTCCATCCATTGTCTGGAACAGATTTTTTATGTAGCCCAACATGAAAGCACTGGATATGACGGCACTGATCAGATTCACGATGATCTTACCGACCATCGAACCTTGCGCTGGCATACCGAACAGACTAATGATTGATGACAGGATAAAATATCCGATAAACAGCCCTACCAGTACCCAGATCTGAGATTTAGTGTACTTCCATGAAGTGCCGAACACTTCCGATATCATAAACTTTGGTTCCATATGAATTGATTATTTAGGTTATATAAGCCGTAAAATTAGGATAAATTATTGAATAAACAAATTCTGTGTTAAAATTATGTATCAATTTAAACGAATATATTTTCGATTGGTCAAATTCTCAATATATCTCTGATACAGAAATATAAAATAAGCAATTTTTTAGTATAAAAGATTGTATAAACGGAAAAAGTACAACAAAAAGATTCTACATTTGTACGCTTTTTATGAGGAATAGGCTATGAACCCATAAGTTTAGGACAGCATCGTTGTGGAATTTTTTTACTATGGATGCAGCGGATCTCACCCGTTGCGATGGCTTTTTGATGGCCTTCTAATGACTAAAACAAGAATAGTATAGAAGATATATAATAATGAATATGGATAAACAAATGTTGAGAACTACTATTACCCAATTAAGGCAAATTGCATTGTTTGCAGTAGGGGTATCTTTATTAACCGCTTGCGGGAACAATCAAAGCGGTATGAAGTTAGGGGATAATGAATTTGCTGTCCTTGCTGTCAATTCGACAACGAGCGACCAGACAACATCCTATCCGGCGACGATCAGAGGAACGCAGGATATTGAGGTACGCCCCCAGGTTTCGGGTTTTATCGTTAAGTTATGTGTGGATGAAGGAGCAACAGTTCGTAAAGGGCAGGCTTTGTTCCAGATCGATCCGACCCAGTATGCTGCTGCGGTCGGACAGGCAAAAGCGGCTGTCGAGATGGCTAAAGCCAATGTCGCTACTTTGACCCTGACCGAAAAGAATAAAAAGGCTTTGTTCGATCAGAAGATTATCAGTGATTTTGAGTATCAGACAGCGGTCAACCAGCTTATGTCTGCCAAGGCAAGCCTGGCTCAGGCAGAAGCATCTTTGGTAAGCGCAAATCAGAATTTATCTTTCTGTACGGTGACAAGCCCGTCGAATGGCGTTGTCGGTACATTTCCGTACCGTATCGGAAGTCTGGTCAGCCCTTCTGTTTCGCAGCCGTTGACAACCGTATCCGAAATCAACGACGTGTATGTTTATTTTTCTATGACGGAGAAAGAGCTGCTGCGTCTGACAAGAGCCGGGGGCACTTTGAAAGAACAGCTGGAAAAGATGCCGGCTGTCCGCTTGCAGCTGTCTGACGGCACAACTTATCAGTCGGAAGGCAAGATCGATGCCGTTAGCGGTGTAATCGACCAGTCAACCGGGTCTGTCAGCATGCGTGCTGTTTTCCCGAATGATAAAAATATATTGAGAAGCGGCGGTACCGGCAACATCATATTCCCATACACGATGGATGGGATTATTATTATCCCTCAGTCCGCTACTGTCGAAATCCAGGACAAAAAGTTTGTTTTCGTCTTGCAGGCGGACAATTCCGTGAAGAATACGGAGATTCAGATCTCTAATCTGGATGACGGGAAGAATTACCTGGTGACAAATGGTTTGAAATCCGGTGACAAAATCGTGATTGAAGGCGTACAGAACCTCCATGACGGCCAGGCTATTCAGCCGATCACGCCGGAACAGCAGAAAGCGAAATATGATCAGGCCTTGAAAGATCAGAACGAAGGTAATCTGAAGACCGCTTTTAATTAATAACTTCCATTTGTTCGTTAAAAACAGAAGATATGAAATTAGATAGATTTATAAACCGCCCGGTGCTCTCAACGGTGATCTCCATCTTGATTGTCATACTGGGTATATTAGGCTTGCTGTCCTTGCCAATTACCCAATATCCGGATATTGCCCCTCCAACCGTTTCGGTGAAAGCTACTTATACGGGGGCAAACGCACAGACGGTATTGAATAGTGTGATTGCGCCGCTGGAAGATCAGATCAATGGTGTGGAGAACATGATGTACATGACTTCGTCGGCTTCGAATAACGGATCGGCCGAAATCTCCATTTATTTTAAACAGGGTACCGATCCTGACATGGCTGCCGTCAATGTGCAGAATCGTGTTTCGATGGCACAAGGTTTGCTGCCGGCCGAAGTAACCCAGATCGGTGTGACGACTCAGAAACGTCAGAACTCCATGTTGATCGTGTTCTCTGTTTATGATGCCGAGGACCGTTACGACCAGCGATTTATCGAGAACTATGCCAAGATCAACCTGATTCCGGAAGTACAGCGTGTACCAGGTGTGGGGGATGCGAATGTGTTAGGAACCGACTACTCCATGCGTATTTGGTTGAAGCCGGATGTGATGGCACAGTATAAACTGGTTCCGAATGACGTTGCAGGTGTCTTGGCTGAGCAGAACGTGGAAGCCGCTCCTGGTTCGTTTGGTGAACGGGGTAACCAGAGTTTCCAGTATACGATCCGTTATAAGGGACGTTTGCAGGAAGTAAGCGAATTTGAGAACATGGTCGTGAAAGCTTTGCCGGATGGTGAAGTGCTCCGTATGAAAGATATCGCCGATATCGAATTGGGACGTCTGACTTATAACTTTGTCAATAAAGTAAACGGCCATAGCGCCGTAACCTGTATCGTTTACCAGATGGCAGGAACCAATGCGACGGAAACCATCAATAATATCCAGAACCTGCTGGAAGAAACAGAAAAGATATTGCCTCCGGGCTTGAAGATCGACGTCGGTATGAATGCCAACGACTTCTTGTACGCTTCTATTCACGAGGTGCTCAAGACATTGATTGAAGCTTTCATCCTGGTATTCATCGTTGTGTATATCTTCTTGCAGGATTTACGTTCGACTTTGATTCCGGCTATCGCGATCCCGGTAGCATTGATCGGTACGTTCTTCATGCTATCGCTGATCGGCTTTAGCTTGAACTTGCTGACTCTTTGTGCTATGGTGCTTGCCATCGCGATTGTGGTCGATGATGCGATCGTCGTCGTCGAGGGTGTCCATGCCAAGCTGGATCAGGGATACAAATCAGCGAAACTGGCTTCTATCGATGCCATGAACGAGCTGGGCGGTGCTATCGTCTCCATTACGTTGGTCATGATGTCCGTGTTTATTCCGGTAAGTTTCATGAGCGGTACGGCCGGTACATTCTATCGCCAGTTCGGTTTGACGATGGCTATCTCGATCGGTTTGTCTGCATTGAACGCCTTGACGCTGAGTCCGGCTCTGTGTGCGATGTTCTTGAAGCCGCACGAAGAAGGGCATGAGAAGAAATCGACTTTCGTCTCCCGTTTCCACTCTTCTTTCAATGCCGCATACGACTCTTTGCTGAACAGCTATAAAAAACGTGTTGTATTCTTTATCCAAAAGAAATGGCTTTCGTTTGGTATCGTTGCCGGATGTATCGTCCTGCTTGTTGTTTTGATGAATGTGACCCCGACAGGTATGGTTCCGAATGAAGATACCGGTACGATCATGGGAGCGGTGACGCTGCCTCCGGGAACTTCCCAGGAACGTACGAT
>ENA-OPSD01001284-OPSD01001284.1-human-gut-metagenome-genome-assembly--contig:-NODE-1284-length-19969-cov-13.121372_pt1 | contig 19969 bp, 12 predicted proteins | sample MGYA00241453_ERZ501898 | MGnify/ENA primary metagenome ERZ501898 (study PRJEB25962, sample SAMEA2042226) | human gut metagenome | biome: human gut; feature: human-associated habitat; material: faeces... | reverse complement strand
GCGTGTCCGCAAACCTGACATCCTGCTCCTTCGTCCGCTTTGGGCTCCCCTTGGGATGCTTTCCGGCACGGAGGAGTTTTTTGTTTTCATAACGCCGCAGCATGAGAGCGTCTATGTTGTCGGCGGTGTATTCCAAACCGTTCTGGTTCAGCACCCGGGCGCACTTGGCAAGGCACATACTCGCCAGCCCGTAGTCCTGTGTTACGACAATATCCCCCGGCTTTACTCGGTTGACGAGGGCAAAGTCTACGCTGTCAGCCCCTTTATCGAACACCAGCGTCTGCGCACCTTCCCGCTCGATTTGGTGAGCGGTGTCGCACAGGATGATGACAGGAACGTTGAACCGCTTTGCAATCTGCAATGTCAAATCGACAACCGGACAGCCATCTGCATCGATCAAACTGGTCATGCGTGTTCCTCCATCACCCACCGAAAGGCTTTCGCAGTGCGTAGGTCGGCGTCTTTGAAATGCCCGCCGCTGTTCCATTCAAGGGTGCAGTCTGCACCACGCTCTGCAAGCCGACTGTGCAGGGCGCGGATATTATCCCCTACCGCAGCCATGACGGCGTTTTTCGTGTGTTCTTCCTTGTCGCCAAGGCTCAGATAAATGTGCTGTGTTTGCATCGGGTGCCGTTGTTCAAACTCCATCCAGCCCGGGAACCACACCGAGGGAGATGCAGCGGCGACACCATAGAACAGATCAATCTGGGTGGATGCCCACAATGCAAACAATCCTGCCAGCGAGTAGCCGCCCAGAATGATTTTGATGTTTTCCGGGAGACGAAACTGCTGCTTCAGCGTGGGAATGACCTGTTCCGTCAGAAAGCGCAGAGCGTCCGCAGCATTGCCACCGAAACCCTGCTTCCCCCACACGGCAGGGGCTTCCCATGGAGAAAGTGCATCGTTCCAGCTTTCCACCGGAATGGCCGCAAACAGAAAGTGGTGCGCACTCTGTGCAATAGCGGTAACCTCGCTTTCCATGCTCTGCAGCTCGTGTTCGCCGGTCATTTGGAGCAGCAGGTATTCTGTATGAGCTTCGCCGTAAATGCGGCAAGGTCTGTTCCCGATTTGCATTGTCTGTGCGGTCATTGCGGCATCCTCCCGAAAAAACTTTGATAAGCCCAGTATAGCAACTGAAAAATCATTTTGCAATTCAAAAGGCGTTCATAGCCGTAGCAAGCAGTGTCTTCGTATATACAAAGACCATTTTGCGTTGCAAAATGCTTGTTGGGAAATCCCAAACCCTTGAACTACATCCGATGGATGCAGGCTACGCGTTTTTTGCAAAACGCTCTTTCAGCACACCGCAGGAATGCGCAGCCATCACGGAATTGTGATGATTACAGGGATTGGGATTGCATCCCAACAAGCGAATGAACACAGCAGAATTTTAATTCTGCGTGCGAATTTAGCCTTTGTGCGCACAAAGGCTCTGCTTGCCACGGTTATGGTTCTGCGAATGCGATTGAGAAACTTTTCATTCGCATTGCAAACCGGGTGGCACTTTTGTATAATTGGTTCAATGAACACACGCATAAAATCGGAGGGGCTGTCCGATTAAAAAATTCTAAAAACGCCCTATTGTAGGCCACTGGGAGGAATAGCATGAACAAGCAGCAACTCGCATCGAAAATCTGGGAATCTGCCAACAAGATGCGCTCTAAAATCGAAGCCAACGAGTACAAGGATTACATTCTGGGCTTCATGTTTTATAAATTTCTGTCGGACAAGGAAGTCAAATGGCTGAAAGAGAATGACTGGACAGACGAATATCTGCCGGATTTGACCGAAGACGATGCCGAAACGCTGGATACCGTTCGGAAGAATGTCGGCTATTTTATCGCCTATGAAAATCTGTTTTCCACATGGATCAGCAAAGGCAGCGACTTCAAGGCTGACGACGTAACGGTGGCATTACAGGCATTCAGTCGACTAATCGACCCGCACCACAAAAAGGTGTTTGACGGTGTCTTTGCTACGCTGCAAACCGGCCTGTCCAAACTGGGTGAAAGCTCCGGTGCGCGGACAAAGGCCATTCGCGACCTGATCTATCTCATCAAAGACATTCCCATGGACGGCAAGCAGGATTATGATGTTCTCGGCTTTATCTACGAATATCTGATCAGCAACTTTGCAGCAAACGCAGGCAAGAAGGCCGGCGAGTTCTACACGCCGCACGAAGTTTCGCTGCTCATGTCTGAAATCGTGGCGTACCACCTGAAAGACCGGGAAGAGATCAAAATTTACGACCCCACCAGCGGTTCCGGCTCGCTGCTGATCAACATTGGTCAGTGTGCTGCACGGTATATGGGCAATGGCAACAACATCAAATACTACGCACAGGAGTTGAAGGAAAACACCTACAACCTGACCCGCATGAACCTTGTCATGCGCGGCATTCTGCCCGACAACATTGTAACGCGCAACGGCGATACGCTGGAGGAAGATTGGCCGTACTTTGAAGAAAACGATCCGGTCAACACCTACGACCCGCTGTTTGTGGATGCGGTGGTATCAAATCCCCCATATTCGCAGGCGTGGAATCCGAACGACAAAGAGAACAACCCGCGCTTTTCGGATTACGGCCTTGCCCCCAAAGGCAAGGCAGACTACGCCTTTTTGCTGCACGACCTGTACCACATCCGTAATGATGGTATTGTGACCATCGTTCTGCCTCACGGCGTTCTGTTCCGTGGCGGTGAAGAAGGTACGATTCGCAAAAATCTGATTGACCACAACAACATTGATGCAATCATCGGTCTGCCCGCCAATATTTTCTTCGGCACAGGCATTCCCACCATCATCATGGTGCTGCGGAAGAATAAAAAGGATTCGGACGTTCTGATTATTGATGCGTCTAAGGGCTTTGAGAAGGACGGCAAAAACAACAAGCTGCGTGCCTGTGACATCAAACGCATTGTGGATGCTTACAAGGAACGCCCGGATAAAATCGAAAAATTCGCACGCAGAGTATCCCGTGCGGAGATCGTTCAGAACGATTACAACCTGAACATTCCCCGCTATGTGGACTCTTCCGAAAAGGCTGAGAGCTGGGACATTTACGCTTCTATGTTTGGCGGTATTCCCGAGGCCGAACTGCAAGATCTGTCTGCCTACTGGACAGCATTCCCGCACCTGAAAGCGACTCTGTTCAGCCCGGACAACGAAGCCTATTGCCGTCTGAATGTGGCCAATTTGAAGAACGCTGTTCTGTCCCACCCGGATGTGGTGGCGTTCAAGACCGCTTTCCAGAATGCTTTCGGTGACTTTGATGCCTATTTGAAGTCCGCACTCATCGACGGCATGACGCAGCTGAATGCTGCCGGCGAGGAAGAACGCCTGAGCCGGGAGATCTTTGCACGGCTGGCAGGAATTCCACTGGTTGACCGCTATGCAGCATACCAGCTTTTGGACGACGACTGGAAGAAAATTGCCATCGACCTTGAAATCATCCAGACCGAGGGTTTTGCTGCAACCAAGCAGGTAGACCCCAACATGGTGCTGAAAAAGGATGCCGAAGTACAGGACGGCTGGGTGGGTCATGTGCTGCCCTTTGAGTTGGTGCAGAGCGTTAAAATGCACGAGGAAGTAGCAGCGCTGCGGGCAAAGGAAACCAGACTCTCCGAAATCGCCGGAGAATATGAAAGCTATCTGGACGAACTGAGCGAGGAGGACAAGGAGCAGAACTTTGTGAATGACGCAAAGGACGCCTTTGTTGCGGCTGAGGTCAAAAAGGCCATCAAGGCGCGGGAGGTAGAGCCAGCTACCTTGAGCATCCTGAAAGATGTGGACGCGCTGTTTGCCGAGGAAAAGACCCTGAAAAAGCAGGTCAAGGACGACAGCGTCGCCCTCCACCAGCGCACCAAAGGCGTGATTGAACGCCTGACCGATGAAGAAGTGCGTGACCTGCTGCACCGCAAGTGGATCTTGCCCCTGATGGAAAATCTGAACAGCCTGCCGGATGCCGTTCTGGACGATTTTGTGAAGCAGGTGGATGCCGTCTGCAAGAAATATGAAACCACCTTTGAGGACGTAGAGAGCCAGATTGCCAGCACCGAGCACGAATTGCTGGGGCTGCTGGACGATTTGCAGGGAAATGAATTTGACATGAAGGGCATTGCAGAACTCAAAAAGTTGCTGGGAGGTGAATGATTATGCAGGATAACGAGAAGAAACCTGCCCTCCGGTTTAAGGGTTTTACTGACCCTTGGGAACAGCGTAAGTTCTCTGATATTACTTTTCCAGCAGGAGAAAAGAATCGAGACAATCTTCCGCTAGAAAGCTATTCTATAACAAACGAGCATGGATTTATCCCGCAAGATGAAAAATTTGAAAACGGCGGAACGATGAGAGAAGCCGACAAAAGGATGTATTATATCGTTTCTCCAAATTCTTTTGCGTACAATCCTGCAAGAATAAATGTTGGCTCTATTGGCTATCAGAATACCGGAAAAGATGTGATAGTAAGTTCACTTTATGAGGTTTTCAAAACATCGGATGATGTTGATGACCGTCTTTTGTGGCATTGGTTCAAATCGCCAGATTTTCAAAAGCTGATTTTCCAGTTGCAAGAAGGTGGCGTTCGCCTTTATTTCTATTATGACAAACTTTGCATGGGAACGGTTTCCCTTCCATCGCTTGAAGAGCAACGCAAGATAGGACAGCTCTTTGATAGCCTCGACACCCTTATCACCCTTCATCAGCGTAAGCTGGAAAAGCTTGTACAAATTAGAAAAGCCTTCGCAGAGAGGTGCTTTTTGCAAAGTCGAAAGGAGTTCGTTATGGCGTTTACAAAAGAAGCCGATTTTGAAGAGGCGGTGGTAAAGCTCCTGATAGAACGCGGCTGGAAAGATGGTGTGCTGAAGAACTACACCGAACAGCAGCTGATCCAGAATTGGGCGAACATCCTTTTTGAAAACAACCGTGGCATTGACCGACTGAACGATTATCCGCTGACGGATGGCGAGATGCAGCAGATCATGGAACAGGTCATGAACGCGAAAACGCCGATGAAGCTGAATAAATTTATCAACGGCAAAAGTGTGCTTATCAAGCGTGACAATCCTGACGATAAGCTGAATTTCGGCAAAGAAGTGTCCCTGAAAATCTATGACCGTCTGGAAATTGCAGCCGGACTCAGCCGCTACCAGATCGCAGAGCAGCCAAAGTTCCCCACCAAGTCCAAAATTTTGAATGACCGCCGCGGCGATTTGATGCTGCTCATCAATGGTATGCCGGTCATTCACATGGAACTGAAAAAGAGCGGTGTTTCCATCAAACGGGCTTGCAACCAGATTGAAAAATACGCGGCAGAGGGCATTTTTACGGGACTGTTCTCGCTGGTGCAGATTTTTGTGGCCATGAACCCGGAAGAAACGGTCTACTTTGCCAATCCCGGCCCGGAAGGACAATTCAACCCCAGCTACTATTTCCATTGGGCGGACTTCTACAACGAGCCGATGAACGACTGGAAAGACGTTACAACGGCACTTTTGTCTATCCCGATGGCGCATATGTTGGTGGGCTTTTATACCGTTGCCGATGGTTCCGATGGCATTTTGAAGGTGATGCGCAGCTATCAGTACTACGCTGCCAGCAAAATTTCGGATGCCGTTTCCAAGGCGAAATGGGAGAATGACCAGCAGCGCGGCGGCTACATCTGGCACACCACAGGTTCCGGCAAGACCATGACTTCTTTCAAGTCCGCTCAACTGATTGCATCTTCCAAGGATGCGGACAAAGTGATTTTTCTGATGGACCGAATCGAGTTGGGCACCCAGAGTCTGAAAGAATACCGCAACTTTGCAGGGGAAAACGAGGAGGTGCAGGCTACCGAGAACACGGATGTTCTTGTGGACAAGCTGAAAAGCACTTCGCCGTCCGATACGCTCATCGTGACTTCCATCCAGAAGATGAGCAACATCAAGGATGATGCACAAAACAAGCTGAACCCCAACGACATTGTGCTGATCAACGCAAAGCGGTTGGTTTTTATCGTGGACGAGTGCCACCGTTCCACCTTTGGCGATATGATGCAGACCATCAAGCATACATTCCCGAAAGCACTGTTCTTTGGTTTTACCGGTACGCCGATCCAAGGCGAAAACCAGAAGAAAATGAGCACCACCGCCACCGTTTTCGGCAACGAACTGCATCGGTACAGCATTGCAGACGGCATCCGGGATCACAACGTGCTGGGCTTTGACCCTTACAAGGTGCTGACCTTCAAGGACAGCGACTTGCGGAAAGCGGTTGCACTGGAAAAAGCTAAGGCCGCTTCTGTGGGTGAGGCTCTGGCAGACCCGCAGAAGAGCAAGGTTTTCTATAAGTATCTGAATCTGCCGATGGCAGGCGGAAAAGATGCGCTCGGTGAGGAGATAAAGGGCATCGAGGATTATATTCCCAACACCCAGTATGAGGGCGAAGAACACCAGAAAGCCGTGGTGGAGGACATTTGCGAGAACTGGCAGACCCAGAGCCGCAACAGCAAATTTCATGCCATTTTTGCAACCTCCAGCATCCCGGAAGCCATCCAATATTACAAGCGGTTCAGAGAAGCCGCACCATGGCTGAAAGTCACCGCACTATTTGACCCCAACATTGACAACAACGGCAAAGGCATCACTAAAGAAGAAGGGCTAAAAGAGATCGTAGAAGACTATAACGCCCGCTATGGACAGGACTTCAGCATTCCGACCTTTGCCAAGATGAAAAAGGACATTGCGGCACGGCTGGCGCACAAATTGCCCTACCAGCGCATCGAGCGCACCCCGGAAAAACAGCTTGATCTGCTAATCGTGGTGGATCAGATGCTGACAGGCTTTGACTCCAAGTGGATCAACACCCTGTATCTGGATAAAATGCTGCAATACGAAAATCTGATTCAGGCGTTCTCCCGCACCAACCGACTGTTTGGCGATGACAAACAGTTTGGCACCATCAAGTATTACCGCCGTCCGCACACGATGGAGAAAAACATCGCAGATGCGGTAAAAGAGTATTCCGGCGATAAACCGTTTGGCCTGTTTGTAGATAAACTGGACAAGAACGTAGAAAAACTAAATGCCCTCTATGCGGAGATCAAAGATCTGTTTGTGTCGGCGGGCATTGAAGAGTTTTCGCAGATCCCTGCGGATATGGCAGAGCGCAAAAAGTTTGCCGACCTGTTCCAGTCCTTCAACGAAAATCTGGAAGCAGCCAAGGTGCAGGGCTTCGAGTGGGATAAGCCCATTGTGATCATCAACGAGGATGCAGATGAGAAAACGGAACTTCATGCGGACTTTGACGAGAGAACGTTCAAAGTGCTGGCACTCCGCTATAAAGAGCTGTTCACGCCGAATCCGGATGGCAGTGAAAATGACCCGGACGATGACGTTCCCTATGCGGTGAACAGCTATCTGACCACCATTGATACTGCTGACATCGACACGGATTACATGAACTCCCGCTTTGAAAAGTACCTGAAAATTTTCTATCAGGAAGGCGCAGAAGCGGAAGCCATCCATCAGGCTGAAACGGAGCTGCACAAGACCTTTGCCACCCTCTCGCAGGAAGAGCAGAAGTACGCTAATATTTTCCTGCACGACATTCAAAGCGGCGCAGTGGTTCCACAGCCGGGAAAGACCTTGCGGGAGTATATTGCCGAGTACATCGCCCAAAAGCAGAACGACCAGATTCACAAAGTAGCTGAAGTTTTCGGCTTGGACGAAAAGAAGCTGCGGGCATTCATGCGTGCAAACATCACCGAAGCCAACATTAACGAGTTTGGCCGTTTTGATGACCTGAAAGCCACCGTAGATAAGGCAAAAGCAAAGGTATATTTTGAAGCAATCGAGGGTACAAAGCTTATTCCGCCCAAGGTGCCTGTCAAGTATGATAAACTCTTGCGCGAGTTCATCGTAAGTGGCGGATTTGATTTGAAAATGCCAAAAGAATCATAAAATGGGTGCAAAATCACCCTGCTGACCAAGAGCCGAGGCGCGTCCTCGGCTCTTTTTTCGCGCCAAAATCCCAAAACACACCTACTTGGGAACAGCGTAAGTTAGGGGATGCGTTTGAAAGAGTTGTCCGAAAAAACACGAATAACGAATCGCGGTTGCCGCTAACAATTTCTGCACAAGACGGCTTGGTTGACCAGATCACATATTTCAATAATCGTGTTGCCAGTCGTGATGTGAGCAATTATTATCTGGTCTACAACGGCGAATTTGCTTATAACAAGAGCACTTCGGACGGATACCCATTTGGTGCTGTTAAACGGCTTGATTGGTATGAAAAAGGCGTTTTGTCGACGCTTTATATCGTGTTTGCACTAAAGCATCCCGAAAAAGATGACTCGGATTTTATGACAGTGTTTTATGATACTGACCGTTGGCATCGAGGCGTTGCCGAGCGTGCGGCAGAGGGCGCAAGAAATCACGGCTTGCTGAATATCTCGGCAGATGATTTCTTTGATATTGATACAACTATGCCAGAAGATAAGGTGGAGCAAGAAAAAATCGGCAGGCTATTGAAGAAACTTGACACCCTTATCACCCTTCATCAGCGTAAGTATGAGAAGCTAGTGAATATCAAAAAGTCCATGCTGGACAAGATGTTCCCAAAAAATGGGGCATCTGTACCGGAAATTCGCTTCAAGGGTTTTACTGACCCTTGGGAACAGCGTAAGCTGGGTGAAATTGCAGTTTTTTCTAAAGGTGTAGGCTACTCCAAAAACGATTTATGCGAAGAAGGCACTCCGATAATCCTGTATGGTCGCCTTTACACAAAATATGAAACCTGTATTTTTGATGTAGATACCTTTGTTAAAGAAAAAGCTGGAGGCGTATATAGCAAGGGCGGAGAAGTCATTGTGCCTGCTTCTGGTGAAACGGCGGAAGATATTTCGATCGCATCTGTTGTGGTTAAGCCCGGCATTCTACTGGGCGGCGACCTAAATATAGTATCGCCGACAGCTGAATATGATTCTGCCTTTCTCGCACTAACTATTTCGAGTGGAGCAACACACAAGTATTTATCGTCTCTTGCACAGGGAAAATCTGTTGTTCATCTTCACAACGCCGATATTCAAAGTGTGTCAGCTAAATTCCCGACAAAAAGGGAACAAGAAAAGATTCATTTGCTTTTTGGAAAAATTGATACCCTTATCACCCTTCATCAACGTAAGTTGGAAAAGCTGCAAAACATCAAGAAATCTTGTCTTGAAAAGATGTTTGTATAAAAACAAGTGGTGCAATTTGCCCGCAACCAGAAGATGGACGTACCGTCGTTTGTTGTTTGGCTAAGGAGCAACGCAATTTCTCTTGCCAATTCAGAATATGCAAAACAGGCAGATGAATGAAAATTAAGGCAATGTCAGACGCTTGGAACAGCTGTGTTTTAAGACTATCGAGAGTCAAAAATCAAAATTTGAGCCGAATACGCAAAACCGAGAGTGAAATTTTCAGCGAACATTCGGTAGGCGGTGGAAAATAGCTGCTGAAAGTGTGCATTTGCTCCTACTTGGGAACAGCGTAAGTTCTCTGATATTACTTTTCCAGCAGGAGAAAAGAATCGAGACAATCTTCCGCTAGAAAGCTATTCTATAACAAACGAGCATGGATTTATCCCGCAAGATGAAAAATTTGAAAACGGCGGAACGATGAGAGAAGCCGACAAAAGGATGTATTATATCGTTTCTCCAAATTCTTTTGCGTACAATCCTGCAAGAATAAATGTTGGCTCTATTGGCTATCAGAATACCGGAAAAGATGTGATAGTAAGTTCACTTTATGAGGTTTTCAAAACATCGGATGATGTTGATGACCGTCTTTTGTGGCATTGGTTCAAATCGCCAGATTTTCAAAAGCTGATTTTCCAGTTGCAAGAAGGTGGCGTTCGCCTTTATTTCTATTATGACAAACTTTGCATGGGAACGGTTTCCCTTCCATCGCTTGAAGAGCAACGCAAGATAGGACAGCTCTTTGATAGCCTCGACACCCTTATCACCCTTCATCAGCGTAAGCTGGAAAAGCTTGTACAAATTAGAAAAGCCTTCGCAGAGAGGTGCTTTTTGCAAAGTCGAAAGGAGTTCGTTATGGCGTTTACAAAAGAAGCCGATTTTGAAGAGGCGGTGGTAAAGCTCCTGATAGAACGCGGCTGGAAAGATGGTGTGCTGAAGAACTACACCGAACAGCAGCTGATCCAGAATTGGGCGAACATCCTTTTTGAAAACAACCGTGGCATTGACCGACTGAACGATTATCCGCTGACGGATGGCGAGATGCAGCAGATCATGGAACAGGTCATGAACGCGAAAACGCCGATGAAGCTGAATAAATTTATCAACGGCAAAAGTGTGCTTATCAAGCGTGACAATCCTGACGATAAGCTGAATTTCGGCAAAGAAGTGTCCCTGAAAATCTATGACCGTCTGGAAATTGCAGCCGGACTCAGCCGCTACCAGATCGCAGAGCAGCCAAAGTTCCCCACCAAGTCCAAAATTTTGAATGACCGCCGCGGCGATTTGATGCTGCTCATCAATGGTATGCCGGTCATTCACATGGAACTGAAAAAGAGCGGTGTTTCCATCAAACGGGCTTGCAACCAGATTGAAAAATACGCGGCAGAGGGCATTTTTACGGGACTGTTCTCGCTGGTGCAGATTTTTGTGGCCATGAACCCGGAAGAAACGGTCTACTTTGCCAATCCCGGCCCGGAAGGACAATTCAACCCCAGCTACTATTTCCATTGGGCGGACTTCTACAACGAGCCGATGAACGACTGGAAAGACGTTACAACGGCACTTTTGTCTATCCCGATGGCGCATATGTTGGTGGGCTTTTATACCGTTGCCGATGGTTCCGATGGCATTTTGAAGGTGATGCGCAGCTATCAGTACTACGCTGCCAGCAAAATTTCGGATGCCGTTTCCAAGGCGAAATGGGAGAATGACCAGCAGCGCGGCGGCTACATCTGGCACACCACAGGTTCCGGCAAGACCATGACTTCTTTCAAGTCCGCTCAACTGATTGCATCTTCCAAGGATGCGGACAAAGTGATTTTTCTGATGGACCGAATCGAGTTGGGCACCCAGAGTCTGAAAGAATACCGCAACTTTGCAGGGGAAAACGAGGAGGTGCAGGCTACCGAGAACACGGATGTTCTTGTGGACAAGCTGAAAAGCACTTCGCCGTCCGATACGCTCATCGTGACTTCCATCCAGAAGATGAGCAACATCAAGGATGATGCACAAAACAAGCTGAACCCCAACGACATTGTGCTGATCAACGCAAAGCGGTTGGTTTTTATCGTGGACGAGTGCCACCGTTCCACCTTTGGCGATATGATGCAGACCATCAAGCATACATTCCCGAAAGCACTGTTCTTTGGTTTTACCGGTACGCCGATCCAAGGCGAAAACCAGAAGAAAATGAGCACCACCGCCACCGTTTTCGGCAACGAACTGCATCGGTACAGCATTGCAGACGGCATCCGGGATCACAACGTGCTGGGCTTTGACCCTTACAAGGTGCTGACCTTCAAGGACAGCGACTTGCGGAAAGCGGTTGCACTGGAAAAAGCTAAGGCCGCTTCTGTGGGTGAGGCTCTGGCAGACCCGCAGAAGAGCAAGGTTTTCTATAAGTATCTGAATCTGCCGATGGCAGGCGGAAAAGATGCGCTCGGTGAGGAGATAAAGGGCATCGAGGATTATATTCCCAACACCCAGTATGAGGGCGAAGAACACCAGAAAGCCGTGGTGGAGGACATTTGCGAGAACTGGCAGACCCAGAGCCGCAACAGCAAATTTCATGCCATTTTTGCAACCTCCAGCATCCCGGAAGCCATCCAATATTACAAGCGGTTCAGAGAAGCCGCACCATGGCTGAAAGTCACCGCACTATTTGACCCCAACATTGACAACAACGGCAAAGGCATCACTAAAGAAGAAGGGCTAAAAGAGATCGTAGAAGACTATAACGCCCGCTATGGACAGGACTTCAGCATTCCGACCTTTGCCAAGATGAAAAAGGACATTGCGGCACGGCTGGCGCACAAATTGCCCTACCAGCGCATCGAGCGCACCCCGGAAAAACAGCTTGATCTGCTAATCGTGGTGGATCAGATGCTGACAGGCTTTGACTCCAAGTGGATCAACACCCTGTATCTGGATAAAATGCTGCAATACGAAAATCTGATTCAGGCGTTCTCCCGCACCAACCGACTGTTTGGCGATGACAAACAGTTTGGCACCATCAAGTATTACCGCCGTCCGCACACGATGGAGAAAAACATCGCAGATGCGGTAAAAGAGTATTCCGGCGATAAACCGTTTGGCCTGTTTGTAGATAAACTGGACAAGAACGTAGAAAAACTAAATGCCCTCTATGCGGAGATCAAAGATCTGTTTGTGTCGGCGGGCATTGAAGAGTTTTCGCAGATCCCTGCGGATATGGCAGAGCGCAAAAAGTTTGCCGACCTGTTCCAGTCCTTCAACGAAAATCTGGAAGCAGCCAAGGTGCAGGGCTTCGAGTGGGATAAGCCCATTGTGATCATCAACGAGGATGCAGATGAGAAAACGGAACTTCATGCGGACTTTGACGAGAGAACGTTCAAAGTGCTGGCACTCCGCTATAAAGAGCTGTTCACGCCGAATCCGGATGGCAGTGAAAATGACCCGGACGATGACGTTCCCTATGCGGTGAACAGCTATCTGACCACCATTGATACTGCTGACATCGACACGGATTACATGAACTCCCGCTTTGAAAAGTACCTGAAAATTTTCTATCAGGAAGGCGCAGAAGCGGAAGCCATCCATCAGGCTGAAACGGAGCTGCACAAGACCTTTGCCACCCTCTCGCAGGAAGAGCAGAAGTACGCTAATATTTTCCTGCACGACATTCAAAGCGGCGCAGTGGTTCCACAGCCGGGAAAGACCTTGCGGGAGTATATTGCCGAGTACATCGCCCAAAAGCAGAACGACCAGATTCACAAAGTAGCTGAAGTTTTCGGCTTGGACGAAAAGAAGCTGCGGGCATTCATGCGTGCAAACATCACCGAAGCCAACATTAACGAGTTTGGCCGTTTTGATGACCTGAAAGCCACCGTAGATAAGGCAAAAGCAAAGGTATATTTTGAAGCAATCGAGGGTACAAAGCTTATTCCGCCCAAGGTGCCTGTCAAGTATGATAAACTCTTGCGCGAGTTCATCGTAAGTGGCGGATTTGATTTGAAAATGCCAAAAGAATCATAAAATGGGTGCAAAATCACCCTGCTGACCAAGAGCCGAGGCGCGTCCTCGGCTCTTTTTTCGCGCCAAAATCCCAAAACACACCTACTTGGGAACAGCGTAAGTTAGGGGATGCGTTTGAAAGAGTTGTCCGAAAAAACACGAATAACGAATCGCGGTTGCCGCTAACAATTTCTGCACAAGACGGCTTGGTTGACCAGATCACATATTTCAATAATCGTGTTGCCAGTCGTGATGTGAGCAATTATTATCTGGTCTACAACGGCGAATTTGCTTATAACAAGAGCACTTCGGACGGATACCCATTTGGTGCTGTTAAACGGCTTGATTGGTATGAAAAAGGCGTTTTGTCGACGCTTTATATCGTGTTTGCACTAAAGCATCCCGAAAAAGATGACTCGGATTTTATGACAGTGTTTTATGATACTGACCGTTGGCATCGAGGCGTTGCCGAGCGTGCGGCAGAGGGCGCAAGAAATCACGGCTTGCTGAATATCTCGGCAGATGATTTCTTTGATATTGATACAACTATGCCAGAAGATAAGGTGGAGCAAGAAAAAATCGGCAGGCTATTGAAGAAACTTGACACCCTTATCACCCTTCATCAGCGTAAGTATGAGAAGCTAGTGAATATCAAAAAGTCCATGCTGGACAAGATGTTCCCAAAAAATGGGGCATCTGTACCGGAAATTCGCTTCAAGGGTTTTACTGACCCTTGGGAACAGCGTAAGTTCTCAGAATTGTATGAAAAGGTAAGTCGTAAAAACGATTTAACATATGGCAAAGACGATATTATATCTGTTGCCAATATGTATTATAAGGCAGAGTCATATATTACGGATGAAAATTATCTATTAACTTACAATGTTTTTGAAATGGGTGACATTGCATTCGAAGGCAATAAAAGCAAAAATTTTGCACATGGACGTTTTGTAGAAAATACGATAGGAAATGGCATCGTTTCGCACGTTTTCGATGTATTTAAACCACGAATGACAAATTATGATTTGCAATTCTGGAAATATGCAATTAACAATGAGCGGATTATGGGGCCGATCCTTTTGCGTAGCACAAAGGCTTCTACCATGATGACGAATCTTGTTGCCGATGACTTCTTGCAGGAAAATTTTCTTATTCCTTGCTATGAAGAGCAAAAAAAGATTGGTGAATTTTTGAATCAGCTCGACACCCTTATCACCCTTCATCAGCGTGAGCATATAAAACCGATTTTGGAGGTAAAACGTGTTAAATGAAATGAATGAAAACAACCTGTTCTGCGATTATTATGAGCAGTGGGTTGCCGTATACAAAGAGGGTGCAGTTCGCCCGGTTACATTGGATAAGTACAAAATGACCCTTTCTTGGGTGAGAAGGCTGGCACCTGATTTGAAGTTGTGCGAGGTTTCCAGAGTGACCTATCAGCAGCTTTTGAACGATTATGCCGTAGGCCACGAGCGTCAGACCACGATGGACTTCCACCATCAACTGAAAGGCGCCATCATGGATGCTGTGGATGATGGACTGATCGTGAAAGACCCAACCCGAAAAGCGATCATCAAAGGCAAGCCCCCGGTGCCTAAAAAGGTGAAATACCTGAACCAGTTTGAACTGCATCTTTTGTTGAGCGACTTGGATCTACAGGGAAAACTCAACTGGGACTGGATGATTTTGCTGATTGCCAAAACCGGCATCCGCTTTTCCGAAGCTTTGGCGATCACTCCTGCGGATTTTGACTTTTCGCACCAGATGCTTTCCATCAATAAAACATGGGATTATAAGGGGAACGGCGGATTTCTGCCGACAAAAAATAAATCGTCTGTCCGTAAAATTCAAATTGACTGGCAGACGGTGATTCAGTTCGCAGCACTGGTAAAAGACGTTCCTGAAGATAAGCCGATTTTCGTGTTCAAGGAACACGCCTACAATTCCACTGTTAACGATGTTCTGGAACGGCACTGCGACCGGGCCAAGATCCCGGTCATCTCGGTACATGGTCTGCGGCATACCCACGCTTCGGTGCTTTTGTTTGCAGGGGTATCCATTGCAAGCGTAGCAAGGAGGCTGGGGCATTCCAGCATGACAACCACGCAGAAAACCTACCTGCACATCATTCAGGAACTGGAAAATCAGGACATCGACCTTGTAATGCGGTCACTCTCTGGATTAAGCTGATAAAATAATCAACCATCGCTCGCGCTGGTGAAGGATGATAAGAGAAAAGCCAAACCTCAAGCTATACAGGATGTACGGTGAGGTTTGGCTTTTTGGTATCAGCGGCTCTTTTGATTTTCGTTCATAATTCTTCTGGCTCGTCCGCGCGTGGTGTCCTCAAAGGTTTCATCCTCGCTGAATCGTAGCCAATAGGGGTCTTCCATCAGGCAGGCGTTGGTGCGTTTGACGATTTCCCATGCATTGTAGTTCGGCAGACCCATCATTTTCAGAATTTCCTTGCAGTCCATCCGATTTTTCGGAAAGATTCGTTTCTTTGCCCAAACCACCACATCAACCAATGGAACTTCACGTTTGTCACCGATGAAAAGGTTCAGTGGGAGGCTGTACTGCGGCACGCCCTCATTTGCGCAAAGAAACTGCCCATCTTCGCTTAGGTGTGCAATTTCTTTTTCATCCATCATCAATTTCAGATAGGCCATTTTATCACCCCATGGCGGCTTTCAGGTAGTGCAGACGGTATTTCAGGTATTGACGGATCGCAGATGCTCTTTTTTCGCTCAACAATGCAAGAATAGGCGAGATGGACTGAATGATTTCACTATACAACTCGTCCAAGTCACGCGTTGGCAGCACAGGCTCATCGATCATCTTGATTTGCTGGGCATGGTGACTGCGGAACGGTTTGGCTTTGTCGAACTGATAACGGAGCTTCGTGTCAGTCAATTCTTCATCCGTTGCCCACGCAAGCAGACTACCGCCATTGTCGTAAATAGGCGGAGCATAATTTTTTCCATCCCGGACGATCACATCAAAATTGTTTTCGTGGCGGTCTTCGTTGCCGATAAAGGCGTCAAATGCCAGCATTTGATAAAGCCACTTCTTACCATATAGTTCTATCGCATACTGGAACAATGCTTCCGGTGAAGCGGCTCGACCGCTGGCAAGGAAATGGGCATCAGCCAAGTCTGCAAAATGATACAGCTGTTCATCGTCCGTTGTGAACTTGGGGCAGACGCTGACCACATCGCAGGAATAGGTCTGAATGTCGAGAAAGAGCTTGGCAGGCATCAGGACGTATTCCACATGAGGCAGACCCAGCACCTGTGCAATCAGCGATGCCATCACCTCAGAATACGGCTCATACCCAGCGGTTCCGGCCTCTGTGATGGAGTTGCCCTTGACCATAACAAGCTGATCATCTACATGATACCAGCCCTTTGAGAGCATTCCACGGCTCGTCCGTGTTTCACGCTTTTCAACCAACTGGATTTTTGCAGGGACTTCAATTGGGCTCATGGTATCACGCTCCTTTGCCCCATTATACCATGTTTGGATGGATAGACAAGGTAAACTATGGTCAATAGCAAAAATCAAAAAATCAAATTGTTTTTTGAAATTTGAAGTAGAAAAGTCAAATCAAATATGAAATTTCGATAGAAACATTAAATTTTTCGCTCAATAAGTGAAATGAACGCTCAAAAAAATGAAATCCAAACCACAAAAGTGAAATTTGATGGTTGAATACTGAAAAAGTGTTAAAAAGATTTTAAAATTCTAAATTCGACTTGAACTGTTTTTTGCATATCGTCCTTGCAGATAGCCCTTGGAGATGTTCTCACCTTTCCGGGGAGAAAACTCGGTCAGGGCGTAAATATCGGTCTGCATGGTCTTTTCGTCCTTTTCGGCAAACCAGATCTGATCACGCCGCAGCAACGTCAGGTCGAGAAGTCCGGTATCGTGCGTGGTGAAGATGAGTTGTGCATGATTTGTATTGATAGCGGCATCCTGCACCATCTCGATCAGATGCCTTGTCAGCAGCGGGTGCATACTGGATTCTATCTCGTCTACTACCAAAACAGAGCCGGATTCCAGTGCGGTGAGCCACATTCCGATACGGGAGAAGAAACGCTGTGTGCCGACCGATTCCAGCCCAAGAGGAAGCCAGAATCCCTTGGAGGTGCTCTCCCCGGAATCCAGCGTGTGCAGGGCAGAGATGATCGGTTCTTCCTTGGAGCCTGTAATGCGGATGTCCTTGATACCGAGGTCTGCATACAGCATTTCATGCAGGATACGGCTCTTTTCAGAGCCGCCCTGCCGGATGGCAGACAATGTAGCATCCAGCCGCATTTCGGTTCCCATAAAGCCGGTCAGTTTCTCGAAGAACCACAGATAGGCCTTCTCAGTCTGGGGACAGTTCCATTCGTTGGAGCTGGACAGGTAAAGCCGGTTTTCTGCGGTGCGTCCGGCAAGGGTAAGCTGTTCCTGAACATTCTCGCGGAACTGATAACCATTGCCTTCTCTGGAAAAAACCAGAGCCTCCCGGCCGTTGGGCCAGTGATAGAGATATTCGGTCAGGACTTTGGACTTGTCGAACGAGAACCCATAGGCATACTTGATGCCGCCATAAAAATAGATGGATTCAAAGCTGGTCGGCTGTGTGGGCTGGTTAGTGAAAGCAAACGGCTCCTGCGGAAGGGACTCACCTTTCAGCAACTTGGCATATCGGCCACAGACCATTTCCCGCATGAGCAGGAGGGCATGGAGAACATTGCTCTTTCCGGCTGCATTTGCGCCGTACAGTGCCAGCACAGGCACAAGCTGTTTCTTCTCGTCCGGCGAAATCAGGCAATCAGACAGACTTTTATCCGTAGATGCTTTCAAGCTGATAATAGCCGTGTCCTTGATGGAGCGGTGGTTGGTGACTGAAAATTGAAGCAGCATCGCGATTCCTCCTAGATGATTTTCTGAATCTAGAGTACTCTATTCTGGGCAGAAAGTCAAATTTTGATTTTGAAATTTGCAAATATTCCGCAAAAATCAAGAATAAAATCTAAAATATCGGCTTTTGATACCGTTCAGATGCTATCAGGAATCATTCTGCATACACGACTTCCCTCACCACCGCCTCCTCCGCCTGCGCTTTCAGCCCGTTCATGTGCGCCACCCAGAGAAGCTGTGCGAGCTCTTTGTCCGGCGCGGGGTACTTGTCTAACAGAGCGGTCATCGTGCGTTCCAGCCACTTGCAGGCCGTTTTCTGGACATCCTGCAAATGCGGCCAGAGCGTACCGTTCAGCAGCATCTTGTTGTACAGCACAGGACGCTGAGTTTTGAGATATGCCAGCCGCATCCGGCCATATTTGCCCAGCGGTTCGGAATCATCGGTCTGCGGCAGGGTGAGCAGGGGCAGCTGATACTCCCCAACCTGTGCGTAATGGATCTCGGTGCGGACGGCGTTCGTGTTCTTCATGGAAATTCTCCTTTGCATTTTCAACAGGTGTTGCGTTCTTTGTGGAAAACAGCGCTTACTTCTTCCGATTCTGTGCGGTCAGCCAGTTGCCTTGCGCCTGATAGTAGTGCTCCATCGTGGTAGGGGCGTTCAGGATGGTGGTGCGCAGATAGGCCATGATGTTCTTGATGGGCTGGGTGGTGTTGGACATCACATCGAAGATGTACTCAACGTGCTGGCTGGTCAGCTTGTCCAGCCGCAGCCGGATGGCTTTGGTGGTCTGCGGCTGCTTGCCGACATACTGGGTCTGCCGAGGACAGCAGTACATCTCCACAATGTTGTCCAGCAGTTCCTCCAGCTTGTCGGGGTCGTACCGCTGGGCAAGGGTGTCGATCTCCAAACGTTCCCGAAACTCCTCCCGTACCTGTGCTTCCATCTGGTCAAAATCTGCGGATTCGCCTGTCGGCCCTGATAGATTAGTACTTTGTCTTTTAGTATTTTGTTTATTAGTATTTTGTTGCGTTGCCTTTTCCAAATTGGGCTCAGCCAAATTTGGAAAATCCAAAAATGGTGAAGAACAAGGTTTCATGCAGCTTTTCGGGCTTTTGGTTGCGGACGGGTTCGATGGCCCGCCTTCCTTGCCGGGAACGGCAGGAGCGTCCTCAACAGGCGATTCATAAACCTGATAATCGTAGTCGATGATCTGCCCTTTGGCATTGCGGACTTTCTGACGGCGGACGTAGCCGTGTTCTTCCAGTTCCAGAACAGCGGTGCGTACACTGTCCAGACCATCCTTGCAACCAACGGTCAGCCCTTTCAGGCTGTAATCCCAATCGTCCGGCAGGGAGAGCATATAGGACAGCAGTCCCTTGGCTTTCAGGGACAGCCTCTTATCCTGCAGGTGGTGGTTGCTCATGACGGTGTAGTTGACATTTTTATTGACGCGGAATGTTGACATGGCGGCTTCCCTTTCAGCCCAATGCGGGCAAGAGAAAACGCAGCATCTCCCGGCTTTCGGGAAACGCTGCGTTCAGACAGGGAAGCCTGCTGTGAGCTGGCACAGCAACGGCAGCACTGCATAATTCTAACGGACATCTAACACAACTACACCTGAAATGCAGCCGTTGACGCCCCGTGTGAAAAAGGCTTTTTCTAACGTCATTTCGCAAAAAGCGGCTGATTTTTGTCTGCAAATTGCGGTGCGACGTGCTTTTTTGAGGTTACAAGAATGCCCTCAGCTGCCAATGACAGCCGCGAGGAACCAGCTTCATCCAACAATTTCAAAGACTCGAAATCGTTTTGTCCTTAATCGGGCACGTGGGTTCGAATCCCACCATCTC
>ENA-OPSD01001270-OPSD01001270.1-human-gut-metagenome-genome-assembly--contig:-NODE-1270-length-20090-cov-5.411330_pt1 | contig 20090 bp, 13 predicted proteins | sample MGYA00241453_ERZ501898 | MGnify/ENA primary metagenome ERZ501898 (study PRJEB25962, sample SAMEA2042226) | human gut metagenome | biome: human gut; feature: human-associated habitat; material: faeces... | reverse complement strand
CAAGTTTTTCCAAATCGATTTTCTGCTAAATCCATAATGCTTCATTTTTATACATAGCAAAAATATAAGAATGAAAAAAGGCCGACAAGATAGAATCGCGGAGACGCTTACGATGATTCTTTATTATTTTATGTACCTCTTCCACCATAAATATCTGGTCTATAACTATTCAGCTAACGGTGAAACTGATGAACCTTTATTTAAAACTATTAGAGAATTACATAAGTTCGATATTAATAAATGCAACCGCCGTTACTGTAATGGTGATTTCGTTAATGAAAAACAACACAATATACAATGGGTGGAAGTCTTATCAAAAGAAGCCCTACAAGATTAAAACATAAAACTAAATCCTTTATTGTGAGAAGCTTTATATTTTTGAATTTCCAAAGACAGTGATTTTTTCAATTGCACCGCCATGAAATCCAAAAAAGGCTGGTTGGTTTCATCATCTTGCGCCTGTTGTAAAGAAAGGATATAATCTGCCCTATCCTCCTTAAAAATCTTAGCGGGGAAAAGATGATAGCAGAATTGAATATAGTTCATCAATAAGCGAGCTGCTCTCCCGTTGCCATCCACCCAAGGATGAATAGTCACTAAATTGAGGTGAGCATTAAAACTTAATTCGTATTGTTCACGGAACGTTTCCACATTCTTTTGCCGTTCCTGCAACAAGAAACAAAGTTCTTCTACTTTAACAGGTACTTTTTGATAACCCACATAAGAACGCCCACCTACACCAGCCGTAACGCCACACAAACGGAACTCACCTCTGGAAGAATCGAAAGAGCCGCCTATTGTATTATGCCTTCCCCCTGTTGTCCGCATCAAAGTAGCGTTTAACTTCTGCAAAAAAGCAGGAGTTATAACAGTATTGCGTTGCGCTTCCTTTTTAGCAAGCTCGTATGCTTTCTTCAAGTCCTCATTCATCAGATGATATACCAACGGCTTTCCTTTAGCTGTTACACCTTCATCGAAAAGAAGCTGTGCATCCATTTCGGTTAGTGTAGAACCCTCAATGGCTGTAGAATGGGTAATAAGAGAATAGAGGTAGTACTTCTCATAGTCCACCGACTGACTGATACCGAGTTGCTGAAACTCCTTATACAGTTCCTCTATTTCCAGCCAAATACCTTTTTCCATAATTAGGTTACCTTAATTGTTATTTTTCCCAAAATTACTTCTGATACAACACTTTACCAAGCGAAACGACTACTTTCTTACTATTTTTTTGCAAACGCTGGGAAAATTAGGCAATAAAAAAACGCTAAGTCGATTTGTTGCAATCACTTAGCGTTTTCCGAGTACCCAGACTCTCTGTCATCTCCTTAAAAAAATCTCTAACCAAACATCTACCTATTTCAACTCAAATGGTACAGTACCTTTAATATCTCTGGATGAACTACCGATGATTGCCTCAAACTTACCCGGTTCGGCCACCCATTCGTGTTTAGCATCATCGAAGAAGCTCAATGCTTTCTTATCAATCGTCAGCGTTACCGCCTTCTCTTCTCCCGGAGCCAGTTTCACTTTCTGAAAACCTTTCAACTCTTTTACCGGACGAGGGAGAGAGGATTTCTTATCACTGATATAAAGCTGAACAACTTCCTGACCTTCACGAGTTCCTGTATTCTTCACATTGACCGTGAAAGAGATAGTATCATCTACTGTCATTGTTTTCTTGTCAGCCGAAGGCTTTCCATAAGCGAAAGTAGTGTAGCTCAATCCGTGTCCGAACGGGAACAGCGGTTTGATTTTTTCTTTATCCGCCCAACGGTAACCTACAAAAATATCTTCCCGATAGATTTCATTAATCGTATCTCCTCTATGTTTAGACTGTGCCAGTTCCTCCTTATTGCCCGGATATTCGCCCAATTTATGAGCCCCTACATCTTCCAGTTTTGCCGGGAAGGTGAAAGGAAGTTTTCCCGAAGGATTGGCGTCTCCTACCAATACGGAAGCAAGAGCTGTTCCGGCTTCCGAACCCAGGAACCAGCCTTGTACAATGGCCGGCACTTCATTTACCCAAGGCATAGCCACAGCATTGCCGGAGATATTGACCACGATCAGGTTTTTATTCACCTTTGCGAGTTCACTAATCACTCTATCCTGTGCGTATGGTAAACCTAAAGAAGCACGGTCCGAATCTTCACAATCCTGATGATTGCTCTTGTTCAAGCCACCGAAGAAGACTACATAGTCGGCATCTTTAGCCACTTGCAAAGCTTCTGCAAGCAATTCATCTTCCGAACGGTTATCTTTCAAGTCCTGACCGGTTTTCACACCGTTATACTCTCCTGTCGGGTCGCCTACATACCCACGGGCATATACTACTTCTGCTTTTGAGCCCACACGACTTTTCAGTCCATCCAATGGAGAAATTTCATATTTCACTTTCAAAGAAGAACTACCACCGCCCACAGTCATCATCTTAATGGCATTTTCACCGATAACGGCTATTTTCTTAGCTTTATTCAAATCGATAGGCAATAAGTTACCGTTGTTCTGCAACAGTACAATCCCTTCTTCTCCAATCTGACGTCCGGCTTGCCCGTGTTCGGGAGAACCTAAAGAGCCAAATGGTTTGTGCGGGTCCATTGAAGTACGGAAAATCAGACGAAGGACATTACTAACCTTTTCATCCAGTTCCTTTGTTCCTACTTTACCCTCTTTTATCAGTTTCAGGTAAGGGAAAGCAAGGTAATAATTATCATACGCATTTCTCGTTCCGGCAGACAGTCCGTTCGTCCATGAACCAAACTCCAAGTCCATGCCATTGTGAATAGCCTGTTCGGTGTTGTGCACACCTCCCCAGTCGGACACTACAACGCCATCAAAACCCCATTCATCACGAAGAATATCTTTAAGCAGACGTTTGTTGTGACAAGCGTGCTGTCCCTGATAAAGATTATAAGAGCCCATAATCGACCATGTTCCACCTTCCTGAACAGCCGCTTTAAAAGCAGGCAGGTATATTTCATAAAGAGCACGATCACTCAATTGCACATTGGTGGTATGACGGTTGAACTCCTGATTGTTCAATGCATAATGCTTCACACAGGCAGCTACCCCATTCTCTTGTACACCTTTGATGTAAGGAACCACCATAGTGGCGGACAGATACGGGTCTTCTCCCATATACTCGAAGTTACGTCCGTTCAAGGGAGTACGGTAGATATTCACACCGGGCCCCAACAAGATGTCTTTCTTGCGGTAACGCGCCTCTTCACCGATACTTTTCCCATAAAGATGCGACATTTCGGGATTCCATGTAGCAGAAAGACACGTCAATGCCGGATAGGCAATACAGGAATCGTTTGTCCATCCAGCCTGATCCCATTCATCCCACAACACTTCCGGACGGATACCATGAGGACCGTCGGTAGCCCATACTTCGGGAATTCCGAGGCGGGGAACGCCTGCCGAACTAAATTTAGACTGTGCATGAATCATCTTCACCTTTTCTTCAAGGGTCATCCGGTTCAATGCATCTTTCACTCTCTCTTCGATAGGCTTACCAGTGTCCAGATACACGGGCTTCTGCGCAAAGGCAGGCAACGCAGTTATCACAGACAAGCCAAGTAACATTGCTTTGAATTTCATGTTCATTTATGATATAAGAAATAAGTTCATACTTTATTTATATAGACTCCCAAACAGGGGATATTTCCTAGTTGCGGACGAGTTTATTAATGTTTTTTACATTATTCCGACCAAAGATGAATCCTGAAAGGGTACAATTCATCATACCCTTTCAGGATAGTTTCAATAAAAATCCGGCATTAATCTTCAGATCAATTTATTTTCTCAACCTTCAGATCAGCATTTGCATTGCCATTCGTTACATCAATGGTAAATCGATAGACAGCTCCTTCTTCAAATGCTTTATTATCCTGCATTTCCAAATTTCCGGAATCTGCAAGTTTAAGCTGTTCCACTAAAATAGAGCTTGCATAATTGCCGAATTCTCCTCCCCAATCATTTTGATGGAAGAACTTAAAACTAATCACTTCCGGGTCACCACTAGTCTTCAACGTTTCCCCGGCTTTCAAGGTTAGCTGATACTTTTTAGAAGCAACTTGCGCCAGACAGAGCGCTTTACTTGGCTCCCAACCTACTTCGGAAGACGTAACAGAAGGCTTACCGATTCCTTTTCCGATAGCCCAGATTGCACCCGTTCCGTCATCTTGCAATTTGGCCGGTTTACCATCTTTCAAAGCCATTACAGAAAAATACTTCAAAACAGCATTAGCTGTCACCCGATAATCTCCGTTAATCGGCAGGAACTTCAATGCACCATCACTTTGTTTCTCAAAGAAGTCAGGATCGATCCACCATTCATTCAAATTATCAATGCCTGTAACAGTTATCATTTGTCCTTGTGTAAACGCCTGATCCGACTTATATATATCAGTATCTGTCACCTCCATCTTATCATTACCAAAGAAAATATCCGGTGCAGGTAAATCTACCTTCCCTACTTTCTCCACTGTCAACACAGCCTTGGTATTGCCTTTCGTCACATCAACTGTAAACCTGTAAATACCTCCTCTTTCGAACTTTTGACCTTCTTCCAGTCCCAAGTTTCCGTCCGATGAGATTTTAACCAATTCACTCGTTGTAGAAATAGCATCACCCTTAAACTCGCCGTTGTCCCATTTATTGATATGGAAGAACTTAAAGTTAATATCATCCACTTTCATGGTAACGCCAGCTATAAATGTCAGCTGATACTTCTTCGCAGTAAGCTGTGGCATACACAGACCGTTTTCCGGAGTCCACCCTACTTCAGAAAGTGCCACCGACGGTTTACCGATTCCTGTTCCAATAGCCCAGATAGCACCTGTTCCATCATCCTGCAACTTGGCAGCCTCACCATTCTTCAAAGCAATGACAGAGAAATACTTCATTTTACCATTGGCTGTTATTTGGTAACTTCCGTCAATCGGCAGGAATTTCAATGTTCCATCTTCCTGCTTTTCAAAATAATCCTGGTCTATCCACCAATTATCATAATCAGGCACCCCTTCAAACGCTAGAATGTCATTCTTCTTCAAAGTCAACTTGATTGCATAGATATCATTCTCTACCAATTCCATATCTTCACCGTTCACCTTTAACTTGGCAAATGGTTCTGCCTCGTAAGTCAACGTATTAAACTTGATAGCATAATTTCCCGGTTCCGTATTAGAAAATGAGATAGCATTAGTAGAACCGGCTTCAATCGTTCCATTCTCCCAGCCGAAGGTCAATTCGTTCCCATTCTCTCCCACTTTCGGAGTCTTGATATACGCTTTCATCTTTTGCGAGAAGTCTCCTGTCACACTATACTTGTACATGGCTTGCCGTTCCATCCGGTACTCTTTTCCTTCCTCATCCACTAATGTCAGATAGGGGAAGTCCGGTCGTGCCAGAGCGAGTTCTTTCGTCATTTCTGTGGTAGTAAAATGAATGTTCTGAAGAATATATTTCAAAGTTGCCTTTCCATTAGGAATATTAGCATAATAAGGAACAAAGATTTTACCAGTATAGTCATTTCCGCTTGTCTTTGTACGGATGACCGTTTCAGACACTTGTTCTTCTCCATAAAAAAGCTGTGCTTTCAACGTAGAAAGAGGCACATCCACATCCGAGGCTTTAATCGTAAACGGAAGACTGTCACCAAAAAGAGCATCTGCATTCTCTGCTTTGATTTCCATACTCGGATTACCGGGCAAGAATTCGTCATCATTACAGGAGTTCATGGATAACATTCCTGCCAAAGCCACTATAATATAACTGTTTTTTTTCATTGTCTTGATCGTTTTAAAGTTCTTATTCCGACTTTGCCCAACGATAGGAAGTCACAGATTTGCCCGGAACATCATAAGCAAAATGACGCTTACCATCACTTAAGGTTATCTTTTTAGTCTTTTCATTATTATTCATCAGTACAAAAGCGTATGTTCCATCCGGATTCTCGAAAGCAGAATACATGATATTGCTATCAGCATAGCCGGATGCACCGATACGTACCGCTCCCGGTTTCACCACACTTGAGAGATGGGCGATGATATAATAATGTGAGTTGCGGATAATTGTCTTATAGTCGCTATTACTGATATCCACCGCTCCGTAGCAAGTCTGGCAACCGCCTTCACGGTTAGGAGCACGGTCATTATCAAGCATCAGGTTCCACACTATAACTCCCCGACACCAGTTGTTGATCGTCCCCAATGCTACTTCTTTCATATCTTCCAGCAATCGTTTCGACAAATCACGTCCGCTATTCCATGTTCCGATAGAAGTCTCCGTGAAAAGAAGTTCCTTTTCAGGATAGGCTTTATGTATATTTAAAAGCTCTTCGCGATTCCCGCCATAGTTGTGATAAGCAGCTCCGGCCAGGTATTGGGAAGCAGCTGCGTCCTCATACATCTTACCAGGGTAGTTCTTTTCCGTTTCAATATCACTATAATCATAGTTATGATCGTATGCATAAATTTTCGTAGCCAGTCCGGCTGTTTTGAATTTAGGTCCGAGCGCTGTTTTCACAAAGTCCCTCTGTTCTTCCCAACTCATATAAAGCGAAGCGGAATTACCACGGTTCAACGGTTCGTTCTGGGGAGTTACAGCATAAATATCAATGCCTTCGGCGTTGAATGCTTGTACCCATTTCACAAAATAAGTGGCATAGTCCTGATAATAGGCTGGATTCAGTTGACCGTTTGTCCATGAATCCAGCGGAGTAAGATCTGTGAGACTCTTTACTTTCATCCATTTTGGACAAGTCCAGGGAGCGGCAATGACTTTAATAGAAGGATTGATGCTCAAAATCTCTTTCAGAATCGGAAGGATATAGTCTTTCTCTTCACTTTGCAAAGCAAAATGTTCAATACCTTTCGTATCACAGCAGGTATATTCGCTCAATGAAAAGTCGGAGCAGCCGATGGAGATACGGATATAGCTAAATCCGAAGCCTTTGTCGTCAGAGAATGTTTCCGTAAGGAAGGCGTGACGATCTTCCGGTTTCATTTGCAGAAGATTAAAACAAGTGGCGCCTGTGATAGCAGCTCCGAAGCCGTCCATTGTCTGATATTGTTCAGTTGGATTCAATGTGATTGAAGTAGGTGCCAAATTATCTTTCGAGCTGAAATTAACGGCATCACGGGTCAAATCGCGAGTCAGGCTGCTAGTGGTCGCATAAATAGTCACATCTCCGGTCGGAACAGGTGTAACCGGTTTCTCCGCATCGTCACTGTTGCTGCATGCAGCTAATATGGTGAAGCATCCTAAAAAGGTCAATGCTATATTTCTCATGTCTATCATAATCTTAAGTTTTCTATGTTTTTAGTTGAATTAATAACCCGGATTCTGGTGAATCTTATCATTCGCGTCGATTACCGACTGCGGAATTGGCAAACGATAGGAGTTCTTATCAAAAGTGTAAATCTGCGCTTTGCGACCTGAATCCTTAGCATACACTGCATTCATCACCTCTTCTACCTTGTCCAGACGGACCAGATCAAACCATCGTTGTCCCTCAAAAGCCAGTTCTAACCGACGTTCTTTAAGCAAAGCATTCAGCATGGCATTTTTGTTTGAACGGACAGAGGTGGGAAGTGCTCCCAATTTGGCACGGTCGCGCACTTCATCTATTATATCGGCGGCTCCTTCCAAATCCGGCGTATCCTGCATAATCAGCGCTTCTGCTTTCAGCAACAGGACATCGGCATAACGATACTTGATGATACTGCTGTTGGCAGAGCGGCATTTATACATGAACGGATAATTATCAGACGGATAATAGTTGCTCCAATTACAATCGTAATAGACTATTGATTCTTTGAAACGGACTTCATCCCCTTCCTGTTTGAAAGCACTAATCAGGTCACGTGACGGAGTCACCCATTTCGCCCACGTGAAATTGTTATTCCAGTTCACGAGATCACGTCCGAACATCCATGTACACCAGTTACCTGCTCCGGATGTAAATTGTGCTTCAAGAATCGATTCTTTCGTATTGCGCATCTTTGCATCTGTTCCCGCAGCATTCATTCCAAACAAATCACTGAAATCATCTACCAGATCAAAACCGTCTGCTTTCACCTCATCACAATATTGGATAACTTTCGTATAATCACGCAAAGGTTTCTCGGCATATATTTTAGCCAATAAGGTACGAGCTACAGATTTGGAAAACAACGTCTTATTCCCCGGCGTATTGTCTGGAGCATACAATACTGCATCCAACAAATCCTTTTCAATCTGCTGATAAGCTTCAAGTTCCGTATTTTGTTTGGGGAAATATTGCGGATATACCTCATCAATGTTTTCAGAAGTAATATCATCAGCCACCGTTGTAATCACCGGAAAATCACCCCACAGACGTACCATGTCAAACATTACCATGGCACGGAATATCTTCGCTTCTGCTTTGTATTGCGCCCGTTCGGCAGTAGTCAACGAATTATCTGTCACCAGGTCAATGTTACAAATGAGTTTATTGGCACGGGCCACATCCTCCAAATAACGGTTCCAGTCACGTTCCAACACAGAATTGGAACCTTCAATCGAATTATTCTCAAACGGGACAACTTCCGCTCCGGTAGTACCGGCATAAGCATTATCCGAATGGGAGTCTGAAATCAAAAGTAAATCCACATACCAATGTTCCTGACGGTCACGCATTTGATTATAAAGCGTTGTCAGATGACTTTCAACTGCAGCTTTATCCTTGAATACGATTTTTGTACCATCACTTGTCACCCCTTCCGTCACATCCGAATAGGTGTCTAATGGCTCATAATTCAGCGAGCAGGAAGAAAGTCCCAATAGCAAGCCGGAGGTTAATCCGTAAAATATAGTTCTTAGTTTCATAATCTTTCCTTTCATTAGAATTCAACATTAATACCAAACACGTATGATCTGCAATGCGGGTAAGTACCCCAATCAATACCTTGTACCGTACCGCTGTTACCCCATTGGTTTACTTCCGGGTCCATTCCCGAATAGTTGGTCCATGTCAGCAGGTTAGTAGCCGTGAAGTAAGGTTGCAAACGGGTAATTCCCCATTTCTTCAACAGTTTACCTTTAACGTTGTAGGACAAGGAAACATCCTTCAATCTTAGATAACTGCCATCTTCTACAAAATAGGTAGAATTGAGTAATTTGAAATTAGCCTTAGGCACGTCTGTTATCTGTCCGGGTATTTTCCAACGATTCAGTACACGGGCCGACTGATTCTTACCATCATACATACCTTCCGTTTCAATACGTGAAGCATTATAAATATCGTTTCCATAAGAACCTTGGATAAAGATACTCAAATTAAAGCCTTTCCATGAAAAGGTATTAGTCATACCATAGGTAAAATCGGGATTCGGATCACCGATATAGGTACGGTCGGAAGATGATATTTTACCGTCATTGTTCAAATCACGATACATCAATTCACCGGTTTCAGGATCTACCCCATCACTTATATAACCGTAGAAACCTCCCAAAGCACGGCCCGGCTCATTACGTACCACATAGTCATTCACCACATCCGCAGTTTTAGCATCGTAATAAACTTTCTGTAATTCCAGCTTTGTCAATTTATTCCGGTTAAAAGAGATATTGAAGTCTGTATCCCATGTAAATGCTCCTCCACGAAGATTTTTCGAACTAATAGAAAGCTCAAAACCCTTATTTACCATTTCACCCTCGTTACGGGCAATAGACGTAGCGGCTGCGGCACCGGCAGGTAATGACACATTCATCAACATGTTTTTGGTCTTCTTATAATAATAGTCGGCATTAAACGTCAACCGTCCATTCAATATGGTCAGATCCAGACCTATATTGGTCTGTGTCGTGGTTTCCCATGTTAAATCAGATGTACGCAAGTTGGCCTGGCTAATGGTAGGAACAGCATTTGCATAATCAGTAGAATCACCTTCGCCGCCTTTCTTAAACCATTCGATACGACCGATATTGTAACGCTGCAAATATGCATAGTCACCAATACCCGACTGGTTACCGGTTTGTCCCCAGCCACCGCGCAATTTTAAATCGTCAATCCATGTCAGGTTCTCCATGAACTTCTCCGAAGAAATACGCCAGGCTGCAGAGAATGAAGGAAATACGCCCCAACGATGATCGGGATGCAATTTAGAAGAACCATCGGCACGAAGATTAGCCGTTACCAGGTATTTACTGTCGAAGTTATAAGCTACACGTCCGAAGAATGACATAATTCCCCATTGAGATGCCCCCGTACCTGTATTATCCCAAGATATTTTATTGGCAGCATTCAATGTTTGAATCTGATCGTTACGATAGTGTGAACCGTTGATCCAGCTATTTGAATAGTCTGAATCCGTCCATGACGAACCGGCCATTACTTCCAAGCCATGTTTCTTGAAGTTTTTATTATAAGTCAATACATTATCAAATGTCAGCACTGTGTTCATATTCCGATTGTCCGAAGCCTCACCGTACTGATTGCGGCCCCAAGCAGTAGAAATCGGATCAAGAAAAGTGGTATTAACGGCGTTGCGACGGTCAAGAGTAAGAGTAGACTTAAACTTCAGTTCCGGAAATGGAGTCAGCAATATATTACCCGATGCCAACAAGCGGTTTTCTTTGTCTTTGTTATTTTTCGCACGGGCCATATTTTCTAATGGATTGGTGATATTACCTACTCCATAGAAGTTATTGTAATACTGATTAGGGTTCAAAGCATCCCACACCGGCGCATAAGTCGGTGTATTGATAACAGCCAGAATAACACCACCCCGATTCGAGCCTGTTCCCATTGCTCCGCCTCCATTGCTTGTATAATCTGAATAAGAGATATTAGCACTTACTGTCAGCCATTTACGAACCTGATTTTCCAGATTTACCCGGAAATTGTAACGCTTGTAATAAGAGATGTCCAACACTCCCTGTTCTTTGAGGTAACCCGCAGAAAGGTAATATTTCATTTTCTCATTACCATTGGATACAGCTACCTGATAATTTTGAGTCTTTCCGGTCGTATACGTTTCATCAAACCAGTCGGTGCGATCGGGTAATCCGTCCGGCAAAGACACTAGTCCGATTTCATCCTGCAATTCTTTATATTGTGCTGCATTCAGGGATTCTACTTTATCGGCTACTTTGTTCAAACCGAACTGGGCTGTCAAAGAAACTTTGGCATTACCGGCTGCACCGGCCTTCGTAGTAATTAGAATGACTCCGTTAGCGGCACGCGAACCGTAGATAGATGCCGATGAAGCATCTTTCAATATCTGCATACTCTCAATATCATTCGGAGAAAGGAACTTGATATTGTCTACAGGCACTCCATCTACTACATACAGCGGATCATTACTACCATTCATTGAAGTAGTACCACGAACACGGATAGACATTTCACCGCCCGGCGTTCCGTTAGGCTGAATCACCGAGACACCGGCTGCCTTACCTTGAATGGCCTGCCCTGCCGAAACGATAGGCCGCATATCCAAATCCTTGGTAGATACGGAAGAGATAGCGGTAGTCACATCTTTCCGTTTCACCGAACCATAACCGATGACCACCACTTCATCAAGCACTTCATTATCTTCCTGAAGTGTGATCTTCATCTGTTGGGCTGCCTTTACCTCCTGCGACTTATAACCCACATAAGAGAATATCAAAATGGCGTTTTGCTTAACGTTTAATGTGAAGTTGCCATCTAAATCGGTAATTGCTCCGTTAGACGTACCTTTCTCTTGTACACTAACACCGATTAGCGGTTCTTTTTGAGCATCCAGGACCTGACCGGATGCAGTAATTTGCTGTGCGGATGCACTCAAAGATAAAAACATTGCCAAGATAGCAAAGAAAATCTTGCGACTCCCCGAAAGGATTTTTCGCCTGTTTTTTTTCATGCGTACTAAGTTTTAAAGTTAATAATAAGACGCTCGTCAGCAATGGGCTATTCTCATTACTTTCGAAGCACAGGTCAAAAGTATAAAGAAATTAAAGTGAGCTAACAAGGAGGGGGCAATAAGTGGATCATACAAAACGACAATCCACTTATTTTCATCTATTTACATTCAGAACGTATACCTAAAAAAGTGGTTGATTTACAGTCCGAATTAGCGAATTTTTCGCACTAAATCGTCAAAATCCTCTCTCGATCCACGGGCTTTATTCCTTACTTTCGCCCGATAATTATAAATTGTATTCACCGAATAACGAAGAAACTCCGCAATTTGTGAACTATCTTCAATACCCAGACGTATCAAAGCAAAGATGCGCAGTTCAGTATTCAATAACTCGCCTTTCTTCGGTAAAATCTGTTCATTTTCCTGTAATAAGTCATTGAATTTTCCCACAAAGTTAGGGAAGAGATGCAAAAAGGCTGTATCAAAGTTTGCGTACAATTCTTCCAGTTCTTCATCAAGAGCATCTTGGGAACGCGTTATCTTTAATAATTCCGCAATCTGTCCGGCAGACACTTTCTTATTCACCATCCGTCGATAAGCGTCTAAACGGTTGATATAAGTAGAACACAGCTTGATGAAACGGGCAATATATTCTTCCTTAATCTGATTGGACTCCGAGAGTTCGATATTGGTAGAAGACAAGCAACTATTCATCTGCCTCAACTCCTCATTCAATCCGTTTAACTGCTTATTAGCTACCTGAAGGTGATTTCTTGCATCTGCCAGCTTTTTCATCTGACGGTAGATATATCCCAAAGCTACAATCAACAACACCAACAGTGCAGTGATAAGCAGCAGGTTCTGTTGAAGACGGTCGTTCTGCTTTTCAATCATTGCCTGATAGGTTTTATCAATCAATGAAAGCACGTCAGCACTCTGCCAACTACGCAGACGGGCATTGTAGAACTTGGTCGCATTCCACGAAAAGCGCATATATTGGTACGCACGTTCCATATCACCATCTTCGTAAAGTAGCTGGGCAAGCATCCACAACGAAGCATGGTCCTTAATGGCAGAACGAATATCCGATATAGCAGAAAGACAAAGATTCCGTTTCTCTCCCAAACTATCATTACTGTACTTGTAAATCAAAGAACGATGATAAGTAGCCATCGCATATTGGGGAGTATATGGTTCTATTTTCGTCAACCGGAGATCATTCACTTTCAGGGCTTCCTCATACTGGCGTTGATCGCGAAATGATGCTTCACGCATCAGCAGGTATTCTTCCGATTCCGGAGGCAATATAGCATATAATGAATCTCTATATGCCTGCGAGATACTCCAATAACGTCCCGAAAGGGTTTTATCCTGTGTATAAACGCCCAACTCGCCATACACATGGTCAAAGCAGGTGTAATAATCGGCTATTAAACGAGGAATGATTTTCTGACGGTCTACCGATTCCAGCACATCAAGAGACTCTTTATACATTCCAGTTGATGATAATAATAGCGAAAGCTGCAACTGACTTTCTATCTTCCGGTCCGTATCACGCAAGCGCTCTGCAATCCGGATATTTTCATTCAAATAGTGGATGGCAGAGTCGCAAATAAAGGCTTTATATTCTTTGTATATCTGACTGTTCAGATTGTACCGTTCCGCGGAATTAAGTTCTATTCCGTGTGTCAGTTCTTTAAGGTGCTTGATACGTGATTCACGTTGAACCACATAAATTTCATGTTCCTGAATTGTTATATCAAGCACATTCAACAGTGAGTCCAGAGTCTTATCGGCCCAGGTATATAATGGAAAAGAGAGAAGTAAAAGAAATATCAGGTACTTTTTTTTCATCGGAGTATTAAACTTTAATAGAAGATTACAAGACTAATAAAGACAAATGTAGAGAAAATCTTCGTAATCTTATTACAAATAGTTCATAAATTAAAGGAACAACCCCGGATACATACCTGATGAAAATAAATACCATATTACCAACCGAAGCTCTTACCAATAAAAGTATTATCTTTGTTGCATGAAAAAGTTAGTCATTGTAGGATGTGGACGACTTGCAGAAATCGTTGCGGATGCAGTTGTCAAAGGCTTATTGCCAGATTATAATCTGGTAGGTGTCTATTCGCGTACGGCATCAAAAGCAGCGCACATCGTTCATAAAATGCAGCAACATGGCAAGCCTTGCATTGCTTGCGCCACATTGGAAGAGTTATTGGCATTAAAACCAGATTATCTGGTGGAATCGGCCTCTCCTGCCGCTATGCGGGAATTGGCTTTGCCGGCATTGAAAAACGGAACGTCTGTCATTACCTTGTCTATCGGTGCTTTGGCAGACGAGACATTCTATCGGGAAGTGGCAGAAACCGCCAAGGTAAATGGCACACGAATCTATATCGCATCCGGAGCTACCGGTGGATTCGATGTTTTAAGAACTGCCTCTCTGATGGGAAATACGACGGCCCGCTTCTTCAATGAAAAAGGTCCTAACGCACTCAAAGGAACTCCCGTTTATGATGATTCTTTGCAAACGGAGCAACGTACTGTTTTCTCCGGAAGTGCTGCGGAAGCTATTCGCCTCTTTCCAACCAAAGTGAATGTTACAGTTGCCGCCTCACGAGCTTCTGTCGGTCCGGAGAACATGCAGGTATCCATACAATCTACCCCCGGATTTGTGGGAGATACGCAAAGGGTAGAAATCAAAAATGACCAAGTGCATGCCGTAGTAGACATTTATAGTGCTACATCGGATATTGCAGGGTGGTCAGTAGTGAGCACCCTGATTAATATCGCTTCACCCATTGTATTCTGACAGATTGGCCAATACTTTTGCGCTCAGGCGGTCAAACGCCTGACGCGTGCGGCCAGTAGATACCTGCATACAACGTACATGCGGGTGATTGAGCAGTTGCTCACCCCCCAATGCACCTATCGTGTCACAAAAGCAAAGGTTATCACCTTCCAGCCATTCAGTAAAAGCAGCCTCATCCCATGCTGGTGACAAACCGGTATTGAATAAGATCTTCCGGTTACCCATCTGCTTAAATTCCTCTTCGTGCAACAGAATCGTATTTTTATTAAGGCAACAACAAATGACTTCACTCTCTGCCAAGAGTTCCCTCAATGGCAAAAAGCGATATCCTTTGGCAGTAGCCACTTCTTTCTCACTGCGGGCATAATATGAAATTTCAGCACCAAAGAATTTCAAGGCGTCCGCTATCATGCCGCCAGACTTACCCAGTCCGACTATTCCGACTTTCAATCCGGTAATCTCACGAGGCAACTGCTCCCACGATTCCTGCCCAAAGCCGTGCAAACAGCGCACCAACTCACTGACTACATATTCCACTACTCCCTCGTCACCATAATCCCGAATACCTGTCACCGTGATACCCCGTTCATTAGCATAGCGAATATCGACATTGGCACTTTCGGGAGAATAGAGTGAACAACACATTCCAATGTATTTCACATTCGGACAACACTCGAGTACATACCGGTTGATACGGGAGGTATAACTCAAAAGCACCGCATCAGCATCTCCGATACGGGCAATGATTTCATCATCATTCGCGGGTATGTCAGGATACATCACCACCTGACCGGCAAATGAATACAACGCTTTTTCGGCCGACGGAACCAGACTGACCGGCTCTATAGCTACAAGTTTCTGAAACATCGTTTTTTTATTTTAGATTATTCGCGGTTAAGATAACCAATTGAAGAATAAACACTTTGCATAATTTGGGGAATTGAGAGATAACAATTTGGTAACTGTGCGCATTTTAGCGATTTGCAGAGTTGTATCTTCAAGTAACTCTTTCGAATACAAAAGTAACAAAATTCTCTCAGGAAACAAACCCACGACCGGTTTTTATACAATTCGACAGTAAAAAAAACTCCGTTATTCGATAATCTTCCTTTTGACAGAGGACAGCTTTCCTAAGTCATGCGGAGTAAATTGTATAAAGCAAAAGGATCCCTGCAATTTGACAGTAGGGACCCTTTTTGCAAGTTGGGCGGAGATATATTTTGTAATCTGCCAATGGCAGAGCGTTTTTAATCGACTACTAATTAAGATATAATCTTTTTACGACAACATATGTCGTCTACCGCATCAGGCATAAAATTGGATTTCCCAAAATAAATCAGACCGCCTCGAAGTTCAACTTCGGGAAAGGCGCGGATTACTGCTGCGCAAAGGTGATGCTATTCCATCTCATGAGTTGGCCGTTGGGCATCATAAGCCATTCGTTGTCGCTGAAGACTTGGGGAGCGGCATTGCCACCCTGCTTCTTGTCGGCGTTCAGCACGAGGTCGCACTTGGCGGGATTGAATGCGCTATCTCCGGAATGACCGTCTCTGTTGTGAAAAACGGCGGTGCTCCCTATGCCGATGTTATCATAACTTATGTCAACGAAATCTCCGGCTGCGGTAGCTTCTATCCGGGTGAGGCTGCGGCAGCCCGTTACGATATAAGTGCCGAACTCGGTACACTTCGGTATTTTGAGCGTTTCGAGGCCCGTGCATCCGTAGAAAGCCTCCCGGCCTATCGCAGTCACATTATTCAAAGCGAGCGTCTCCAATGAAGTGCATCCCTGGAATGCGTTTAGATTAATCTTGGTAACCTGCGAAAGATTCACCTTAGTCAGCGCAGCACAACCGAAAAAAGCACTAGCTCCGATTTCCTTCATATCATCGGGCAGCGTCACCTCCTGCAAGGCGGTGCAATTCATAAAGGCGAGGTCGGGTAGAGTTGGCTTTGTACCCCAGTCCGTCACTCCGGTGAGGTCGCATTTCGTGATTTTTTTATTATTCATAAACGTACCCCAGTTACCGCCAATTCCTGTTTTGGAAAGTTCGCCCGTCAGCTTGATTTCGGTGAAGCCTGCGGCGACGGCGGCACAGATGGTTAGCTGCGCTTCGTCGGCAGTCATGGAGGCCATGTCGATGTTGCCGGAAGTGGGGGGTGTGAAATTCTTCAGGCGCAGCTTGATTTGATGTTCCGCCGCCGGGTCGAGGTAAAGCTCGAAGTTGTCGCCGCACTTCTGATGCGGCTCTCCATAGAGGCTGACCATTGACTCCGGATCCACTTTCAGACGGTCGCAGTCCGCCTGCGTCAGTTGGTAACCGCCAATGCCTTGGGCGATGGAGGTTACACCGGTCGTGGCGAAAAGGAGATGCACATCACCCGTGAGGGCTTTCGGAACGGAGATAAGGGGATGGGAAACGGTCGGGTTATAAATGTTGTATAGTTCTATGCAAGCTCCGGCAGCGGTATTTCCCCCGTTCAGCACGAGGGTGGCGCCCTCTCGGACGGTTACACAGCACGAACTGCTGACTGCCGTGCAAGACAATTCGCAGCCGTCACCCAGTTCCAATGCCGCTTTCTCGCCGACAGCCACAATCATGTATCCAGATTGCCCATTCATTGTCAATGCCACGTCTTTGCCCAGCGTAATCCTGCCGTTGTTAACACCTACCGCGCAGCCGATATCTTGTTGGACCAGATTGATATTGGTGAGTTCGATATAAACGGCATCGGCTTCGGGGTCGGCATTGCCGAGGAAGCGGCACTTGCCGCCTTCCCCTTCCCAGGTGAGGGTGTGGCCGCCGCCGTCTATCTTGAAGTGGCCGCTGCCGTTTATGGGAGGGGTGTTGTAGTCACCTCCCGTGGGTATCGTGATGTCGGCGCCCAGCGTGATGAGTGTAGGGGCGTCGGCCGAGGTGCCGCCCGTCTGCAGGGCGGTGAGCAGGGCTTCGTAGGTGGTGACGGTGATACCTTCCGGCACGGGCTCCGTTACCGGATCGTCCTTGCTGCACGAAGCAAAGACTACTGTTGCACATAGCACTAACAAAGAAAAAATCTTTTTCATGTTGTTTTATATTTGATTAATATTCATGGGAAAACAAAAAAGCGCAGAGCGGTTTATGCCCTACGCAGCAAAAATATAATGAAAATTTTGGATGATTGGTGCACGTTTACGCATATCTGACGTCGAAACGTGCAACACAAGTGTTTTTTTGTGGGTTTATTGTATGTTTAAACAAGCTGTATCACCCAATATACAACAGCTTGGAGGTGTTATCTATTTTTATACTCGGTAAAAGATCCCCCTGTTATCTCCCGGAAGATTTTACAGAAATGGCTTTTGTGGGCAAAACCCGAAAGCTCGGCAATTCTCTCCATTGTATAATCCGGATGTTTCGCCATTTGCTCTGTGGCGTATTCTACCCGTTTATTGTTCACCCAACGTTTGAAACTCACCCCGTAAGTCGAATTGATGAATACAGATAGTTTCCGTTCCGGGATATGCAGAGCCTCGGCATAGTCGCCCAGCACAACACCCTGCTGGAGATACAATAATAGTTTTGCCATTTCATCTTCCAGTTCCCTGTCTCCTTCACTCTCCTTTGCTGGCTGCGACTCTTCCTTCTCCTCTATCGCGGGCAAAGCCTCATAGTAAAGTTTGTATTGGTAGTTGATATACCTCACTCCAAAGTCAAAGTAGTACACTGTAACCACCACCGTGATTATTCCGTCGAATAACGGGGCAGGAAATATACTGAACACCAGAACGGCAATACCGATGCAGGCAGCCTCGTAGAACAATCTCGAAGCCCACCGGAATTCATATTTGTCGGTGTCGGAGAAATAGTTCTCAATCTTGGCCATATAATTCCGTTGCTCACGCCGGAATAAACGGACGTAAATCACGATCTGCGTCAGATAAGTAGCCGCAAATACAGTTCTTAACAAAAGAACCGGATTCGTGATATTCGCTATATACTCATCCACCGAATAGATCCTCACATCAGGAAATAGAAGTATCGTTAATAGATAGAGTCCCACAAAAAACAATGTCGGGCAGAGGTGTTGCAAAATATTTCGCCGGCAAACGTATGGTGAATGAAAAAGTATCAGCACGATAAAAGTAAAAAGCGCCGCCTGCAACTGTGCCGCAACGAGCACAGGCATTGCAAATATCTCGGCAACGCTCTCCTGCACCCTGTTGTAAAGGATAAGCGCATTGCACAGAGCCACGATAATCGATGCAATACCCAGGAATCGTTTGGCATTGCGGTAGTGCGGGTTTATCAGCTGTGGGGCTGTTTGAATCAACAGTAGAGCCATCCCCATCGTCAGACAACCGAAGATATTGAAGTAGTATATGATATCCAACATATTATAGTCTGCATTATCGGTCAAACAACATTCGGACGAGAAATCCACTGTAAGTCTGTTTCATAGACACCTCATCACCGTTTTACCTGTATTCACAGCCAAAGGTACTGTATTTTTTTAGCCATACATCATACTTATACCACATTTTGCACTGAATCAATCCATTCGGGTAGATACTACCTCTTCATTTCTCTGTTCTGTTCCCAATCTCCAATCTTGTACGACAAAGGTTTCCATCGATATTCCGTTAGATTTCACTACTCGCCATCCGGTTCCTTTCGTGGCGGTGCAATGAAATGCATCTGATTACCCCGTCCCTCTCGCTTGATAATGCCTTCGGCTGCAAAAGATTTAAGATCGTCCAATGCAGTATTCTTCAGGCGTCCTGTAAGTTGCGTATAAGTGGCTCTTGTGATGAAGCCATGCTCTCCGATATATTGCAGGACGAGTTTCTCCAGATTGTTTCTGTCCCACTTACGCGAAGTGTTGAAATCGACACACTTTCTACGCTCCAAATCTCCGCGAATACCCACACGCATACTCTTGGAAGCACGGAAATTCACCCCGTTGAAAGCTACGGATTCAGAACGAATATCATTCTTATTTGCTACCAATCGGGAAGCTTTCACTTTGGCTGAAAAGAAGCCGAACTCTCCCAATTCGACGCGGTATCCTTCACCTAGATATTGCAATACATCGTCTTTCAGTTCCATCAGGATACCTTCTATCACTCCTTCCTTAAATCCGGTTCTCTTAGCAACACCACGGATCAATCGTTCTGCCGGAATCGTTCCACTGTAGACAATGTCGGCATACATTGTTTCCGTTTCTCCTTCCTTAGTAGTCAAGGCAGGCTTTTTCTTTAAATTGTAAAAGGCCATAATCTTATTGTTATATTTAAGACTTTTCAGTGCAGAGAATAAAGATTTTCAGTGCAGAGATTTATCATTGTTTATGCACTCAGGGCAGACGCATTAAAAATTATTTTCCTGTAAAAGTTGTGACAAATATTTTTC
>ENA-OPSD01001259-OPSD01001259.1-human-gut-metagenome-genome-assembly--contig:-NODE-1259-length-20210-cov-3.524932_pt1 | contig 20210 bp, 20 predicted proteins | sample MGYA00241453_ERZ501898 | MGnify/ENA primary metagenome ERZ501898 (study PRJEB25962, sample SAMEA2042226) | human gut metagenome | biome: human gut; feature: human-associated habitat; material: faeces... | reverse complement strand
TGACTACAGCCATTGCAGTCAAATCCGATGGTGGTCCTGCTTTTTACAAGCAGGTGCGTCTGACCAAGGATGGCAGACAGTTTGAGATTCTGAAGTTCCGCTCCATGCGGGTGGATGCCGAAAAGGATGGTGTGGCCCGCCTTTCCACTGGCGACAAGGATGACCGAATTACTAAGGTCGGTCATATCATCCGTGCTTGCCGACTAGACGAGCTTCCGCAGTTGTGGAATATCCTCCGGGGTGATTTATCTATTGTTGGTCCTCGTCCGGAGCGGCCGGAAATCGCTGCCCAGTACTGCGAGGAGATGCCGGAATTTGCGCTGCGGCTTCAGGCCAAGGCTGGCTTAACCGGTTATGCGCAGGTGTACGGCAAATACAACACCACCCCCTACGATAAACTGCAGATGGATCTGATGTACATTGCACATCCCAGCTTGATTGAGGATCTGAAAATCATGCTGGCAACGGTGAAGATTTTGTTCATGCCTGAAAGCACCGAGGGAATTTCTGAAGGCCAAACCACTGCTATGAGTGGAGAAAACAACTAAATATCGATGTTTTCATACATTTTAAACTGCTAAAAATTGAAAAAATCCCAGAGTGGAGTCGGGCATAAATGCGGTTCTTACAGTAGCGTCGCAGTAAGAAACCGGCAAAATGTCCTGTATGAAGCTGGAATGCGGCTTCCAATAGTGCGAAATGCCGAGAGCTCGAGCGTGAGAGAAGACAAAACGAGTGTGAATTGAGGCTTTTATGCCCCGAAAAAGCACTTTTATGGATGCGACGGTAGCTCGTGAGCTTATGCCTGATTGCACCGTGAGGGGATGTACCGAGATTACGGTGACTTTCACACGGAGGTTTCGGGACTTGACGATGATAACATCATCTGCGATTTCATCCCGGTCTTGGAGATAACAAGGCAGATGTGAGCAAGATGGTGATAACCACATGGTCGCAGAGATGCTCATTCGTGTGGGGTAATCCGACATAAGCAGGGGAGCTACCGTAGCGTGAATGAGTGGAACCTGGAATAAAGGCAGGGGTTATCGTAGCGTAGATGAGTGTAGCGGTACAAGACATAGCGGCAGTGTGACTCACACTGCTGAGGACGAGGACGATTAGTAGAGCTTTATAAGAAAAAACGGCTCAGACTCTTTGAGATGAGTCTGGGCTGTAATCTTTGATATGCGGAGAGGGACTATGAGTGTTGTGGAATACAGAGGATACTCCGTTCTTATGTCGGTTTATCACAAAGAGAAGCCGGAATATCTGAAGCAGGCGATAGAGAGCATACAAATGCAGACGCTCTCCACAAATGATTTCGTATTGGTATGCGATGGACCGCTGAACGAACAGCTAGATGGCGTGATTGCTACAAAACAGCAGGAGATGGGTGACACATTAAATGTTGTCCGACTTGCGAAAAACGGGGGACTTGGCAATGCGCTGAATGAGGGAATCAAGCATTGCAAAAATGAGTTGGTTGCCCGGATGGACAGCGATGACATCGCTTATCCAGATCGGTGTGAAAAACAGATTGCTGTGTTTAACACACATTCGGAGGTGAGCATTTGCTCCGGCATCGTGGAGGAGTTTACCACTGATCCGAACACGGTTGATACGAGGCGAGTGCTGCCGGAGACGAATGCAGAAATCGTAGAGTTTGCAAAGAAACGTAATCCGTTTAATCACCCCTGTGTGATGTATAAGAAGTCCGCAGTCGAAGCAGTTGGCTCCTATCAAGATTTCTACTTACTGGAGGACTATTACCTTTGGCTAAGGATGCTGATGGCAGGGTATCAGGGCCATAACATTCAAGAGCCGCTGCTCCATATGAGGGCTGGCTCGGATATGTATTTAAGAAGAGGCGGTTGGAAGTACGCCAAGACACAAGCAAGGCTGTTCAAATTCATGAAGAAACAGGGATTCATTGGAGAAGGACAGTGCATCAAGAGCTGCGTGATCCGTAGTGGGTCGGCGCTGGCGCCGAACTGGCTTCGAAAGTTTATATTTGAGAAAGTGTTGAGGAAATAAAGATGGCAGTTTATACAGAAGAACAGTTGAAATGCTTACAAGAAATTGAAATGGATATTCTCAAAGAAATTGAAAGAGTATGTAATGTACTGGACATACAATATTTTGCGAATTACGGCACTTTGCTTGGTGCTGTTCGCCACAAAGGTTTCATACCATGGGACGATGATATCGATATCTGTATGTTACGTAAGGATTATAATCGCTTTATCTTAGAGGCACCAAAAGTTTTGAAGAAAGGGTACACCTTGCAGCATTTTCTTGTGGATCCTAATACGCCGACCTATCATGCAAAAGTTCGGAAAGATGGTACAAGATTTGCGGAAGACTACATTGAGAATATGCCTATTCATCAAGGCATATTTGTTGATGTTTTTCCGTATGATAAAACTGCGGATGATGAAGAATGCCGAAAAAAACATATGAAGCGGGCACGGCTGGCACGGCATCTTTTTATTTCAAAAAGTGTTTCTCAGGCTACAAATGAGAAAAATGAAAAAAAGAGACATCTTGCAAACATAATTCGAAAGGGAATTCATAGTCTACTGATTCCAGTTCCCAAAAAATGCTTGTACAACCTCGTTGATAAAACAATGCAAAAGTATAATAAAGAAGAAACCAAGTATGTACATTGCTGCACCGAGGATGTGCAGAACTATGAGGATATTTTCCCAATTATTAAATTGCAATTTGGAAACACGACAATCTGTGCACCGCATAATTGGAATTCGTTTTTGCGGAATGAATTTGGAAATTATATGCAGCTCCCCCCGGAAAATGAGAGATATACTCATTGCCCTAAAGTGCTAGATCTTGGGCAATAGTAAATTATGACTTCAGATGGAAGAGTATAAGGAGAAAATAAGAATGCTTAATTTTACAGTTGGCCCGGTAATGTCGGATGATGCAGTGCGCTCTATTGGCGCTGAACAGGTTCCGTACTTTAGAACCCCTGAGTTTTCGGCAGTCATGCTTGAAAATGAGAATTTGATAAAAAAATTTGCAAAGGCTGAAGATAATGCCAGAGTAGTCTTTATTACTGGTTCTGGAACGGCGTCTATGGAAGCCACTGTTATGAATGTCTTTGATAAGACGGACAAGGTTTTGGTTGTAAATGGCGGTAGCTTTGGACATCGCTTTGTGGAACTGTGTCAAATTCATGAGATTCCCTATGAAGAGATTTGCTTGGAGCCGGGTAAGGCGTTAAAAAGAGAACAGTTGGATTTATACGATGGCAAGGGTTTTACAGGCTTCCTAGTCAATGTTCATGAAACATCGACGGGTGTTCATTACGACATGGAAATAATCAGCGAGTTCTGTAAGAAAAATGGAATCTTTCTGGTTGTTGACGCTATCAGCTCATTCCTGGCGGATGAGTTTGAGATGAAGCGATTAGGCGTTCAGGTGATGATTACGGGATCCCAGAAAGCATTGGCTTGCCCTCCGGGCATATCAGTAATTGTTCTGTCGAGTGAGGCTGTCAAACGGGTAGAGAGCCGTGAAGTGAAGTGTATGTATCTGAACCTGAAATCCGCGCTAAAGAATGGTGAACGGGGGCAAACTCCTTTCACGCCAGCGGTTGGAACACTTCGACAGATTAATGTTCGATTGAAGGAAATCGAAGCCGCAGGTGGCGTTGAGAGCGAAACCAAGAAGATTTCTGAACTTGCCCGGGATTTTAGACAAAAAATCAAGGGACTTCCGTTTGAAATCGTATCGGAATCGATGTCCAATGCGGTAACGCCGTTACATCCTTTGAATGTTTCGGCTTACGATGTTTTTACAACACTTAAGGATGAGTATGGTATCTGGATTTGTCCCAATGGTGGTGAAATGAAGGAAACCATTTTCCGTGTTGGTCATATTGGTGCGTTAACAAAAGAGGACAATACTAAGCTTGTGAATGCTTTTGAAGATATGCTACGGAGGGGATTACTGTGATTCGACTAGAGAAGACGAGAGATACGCGATTGGTTAAAGAAATCATAAAGAATAATAATTTCGGGGGGGGGGCACTACTGCAACAATATTGAAGTTGTTAAAGAGGTAAAAGATGGACCGTATCGCATTCGCAATATTCTCAAGGGAAATGGATTAATGTGGTTTTATCTTGTTACAGTCGAGAATAAGATTATACTGATAGCGCCGTTGTTCATTAGAAAGAATGAAGCAGTTGTTGCGGGTACCAACGAGTGGTTTGATTTCGTGGACTTTTTTTATTCTTCTGATGCGTCGGAGAATGAAATCGAAAAGGCAATTTCATTCTTAATTACGCAAATGAAAAACGAAGGAATAAAGAGGCTGCATTGGAACTGGATGCCAAACGATTCTGTTTCACACACAATTGTAGGGAGCGATGGTTATCGAAAATCCAGAGAAGAAGTTGTCGATAATACAACAATTCCTTTCAGTGATTATGACGGCTATAAGGCGGCACTTAGCAAAAGCACCAAACAGAACTTGCGGACCGCACGAAATCGATTAATTCGTGACAATAAAGACCACGAGTTTCAGATTAGCATGATGGGAAATATAGATGAGAAAATAATTGAGGACTGTTTGAAGTTATATTATAGAAGGCAGAAAACAAAGTACGGTGTTGGCTTTTTTCGTAAATTAACAATTAAAACTCTAGACTTCAATACGAGGCTGTTAAGAAGAGGAGAAGGGGTAGTGGCTGCGTTTTTGATTGACGGAGAAGTTGCGGCATTTATGTATGGGTACATAAACAATCAAAAGAGCTCTCTTGAGATTCCAAAGCTAGCCATAGATGATAAATTCGGCTTCTACTCTCCGGGAATGCTCCTAGTTGATAGTACGATTAAATATTTGGCGGATAACACGCAGATTAAGAGTCTTGATTTGTGCAGGGGAACGGAGCAGTATAAGTTGAAAATGGGCGGAAAAGTATACCCAACATACAACTATACAATAGAACTATAAGGAATTGAAATATGATAAAAGTCATTACATACGGAACGTATGACCTACTTCATTATGGTCATATTAAGCTATTAGAGCGCGCAAAAGCGCTGGGTGATTATCTAATTGTAGGTGTTACGGCAGATGACTTTGATAAAACGCGTGGAAAAATTAATGTGCAGCAGTCACTGATGGAGCGTATTGAGGCTGTACGTGCCACAGGTCTTGCGGACAAAATCATTGTAGAGGAATATGAGGGGCAAAAAATTGACGATATTCGCAGGTACGATGTGGATATTTTCACAGTTGGTTCTGATTGGGTTGGAAAATTCGATTACTTGAATGAGTACTGCAAGGTGGTGTACCTTCCGAGAACCGAGGGGATTTCCAGTTCTGAAGTGCGCAGTGAGCAATGTAAATTGCGCATAGGAATTGTAGGAGAGGCTCCATTTCGTACAAAATTCGTGTCAGAATCGAAGTACGTAAATGGTGTTGAGGTGATCGGTATATGTTCGTCTATTACAGCTGATGAACCTGAATTTGATGGATTGCTTTATACGACTAGTTATGACGAGCTAATCTCGAAGGTGGACGCAGTTTATATTGTTTCAAAGCCGGAAAATCATTGTAAAGATATCAGGCGTGCTCTGTTAGCGGGAAGACATGTATTGTGCGAATCTCCAATAGCCCTGAAAGGTACAGAGTGTGAAGAACTGTATGCTCTTGCCGAGAAGCAGGGAAAAATTCTTATGGAAGCAATCAAAACTGCTTATTCTACAGCATATGAGCGTCTCGTTTTACTGGCGAAATCTGGAAAAATCGGGAAAGTGGTTTCTGTTGATTCAGTGTGTACTAGTTTAAAAGAAGGCATTTCAAGAGAAGGTGTTGATTTAACCCATAAATGGAATAGTATGTGTGACTGGGCACCTATTGCATTACTTCCTGTCTTTCAGATTCTAGGCGTTGATTATAGGAAAAAAGTGATAACAACGAAATTTCTGGATAAAGCTACCAATATGGATGCTTTTACTAAAATCGACTTTATATACTCTGATGCGGTTGCATCAATAAAAGTTGCCAAGGCAGCAAAATCAGAAGGAGAGTTGGTGGTCACTGGCACAAAAGGATATATTTACGTTCCTGCACCTTGGTGGAAGACGGATTATTTTGAAGTGCGTTATGAGAATCCAGAAGATAATCAAAGATTCTTTTATCAGCTTGATGGAGAAGGAATTCGATATGAAATAGTTGCATTTGCAAAAACGATAGAGACCAAGAGAAATATGGATTATATTAGCGAAGACTTGTCGGGTGCAATATCTCTTATTTTGCAAGATTTTAATAACCGGATAGATGTTGTAGAAATACGTTAACCGGAAATCTTTGCGTACATGAAAGGTGAGGATCGTCGATAAAGTAGTAGTTTATGAATCAGTTGAACCAAACTTTCTAGGATTAGTTGATTTTGATATTCTTGCCCTTAGGGAAGACCACCGTGGCGGACGATTTGATAATGTTGAGCAATGGTGTGAGGAACATGGTAAAAAAGTAGTTCGTTTGAAGAGTACAGAGGGGGATCTGTTCTTCGAATATAAAAAAGACATTTGAAAGGACCAGTTGACAGGTATCAGGATGGATAGAGTAAAAGTATTGCTGCTTGTGCCCAATTTGCGAGTTGCGAATGGCGTTTCTAGCTTTGTTATAAACTACTATAGAGAAATAAAAAAAGACAGCATTTCAATTGATTTTGCACTTTATTCAGATAGACCATCACCGTACTACAACGAAATACGTTCAAATGGAAACAAAATTTTTATTCTTCCATCAATTAAGTCTTTGGGTAAGCATTTAGCTACTTGCCAGAGCATTCTTGAAAATGGACAGTATGATATAGTGCATGATAATACATTGCATGTTTCTATTCCAATGATGTGGTGTGCAAAGAATAAAGGAACTCCTGTGCGAATTTTACATAGCCACAATACAAAATTAGGAGAGACGCAGCAGAAAGAAGTCAGAAATAGATTGTTTTTACCACTTCTGCGTGGATTGGCAACGGATTATGCGGCATGTTCAGAATTGGCTGGTGAAGCAATGTTTGGACAAAAACCGTTTGATATTATCCCTAATGTTATTTCTTCGGATAACTATCGATTTGATGAAAAGAAGCGACAAATAGTCCGAGAGCAAATGAATGCGGGTCGAAAATATATTATAGGTACAGTTGGTCGATTGGCTGAGCAAAAGAATCCATTCTTTGCAGTGGAAGTTATCAAGAAGCTACATGATGAAATGCCGGATACCGAATACTGGTGGATTGGAAGCGGTGATCTTGATAATCAGATAAAAGAGTATATTGAATCATGCGGAGCGTTAAATTACATCAAACTATTGGGAAGTCGAAATGATGTTCTAGACTTTTATCAAGCAATGGACTGTTTTTTCTTACCAAGTATGTTTGAAGGACTTCCCGTTACTGGAGTAGAAGCACAAGCTATGGGGCTTCCGATGGTTGTTTCTGACACGGTGACAAAGGAAATGGTATATACAGATCTTGTTGATTATGTGAATCTTAGTGAATCGATAAATGTTTGGGTAAAGCGCTTGAAGAAAGCTCTCAGTCGTAAAGTCGATAGGAAAATTTACTCTGGCAAACTGAAGCAAAGTGTTTTTTCCGATGTTGGATGTGGTGAGAGATTGGGAGACCTTTATGAGAACTTACTTCGCAGGCATGGGGGAATTTGAGTGGATATCTATTGGATTTTAGTGGCATTAGTTTTTTTGGTGGGTGTGCCAATTCAACCACATTGGTCAAGACCAAGAGCTAAAATTTATCTCTGGATCGTTTTTGTGATGATGATAACAGTATCTGGCTTTCGAGCTTTTTCGATAGGTGCGGATACCAAAGTATATGTAAATGTCTTCCACAATATCAGAAATATTAATCTGATGAAAGGGCGCTTTGAAATTGGATTTCTAAAATATGTTGAAATTCTTCATCATCTTTCAGAAAATGCAGGAATCCTGCTAATTGTATCTTCAGCGATCTGCATCGGAGCAGCATGTATATTTACATATAAGTTCTCTAAAAACCCAATGATCAGTATGATGCTTTATATTTTGCTGGGCGAATATTTCTCCCAGATGAATGTAATGAGACAGGCAATCGCTTTGTCTCTTATGGAGGTTTCATTTATGGTGTTGTTGAAAAATAATGGGGGGGGGGGGTACAGAGAGCCATCTCTGCCCTCCTTATTCTGCTTGCCGCAACATTCCACACTGTGGCTATCGTTGGAGTTATCCCGTGGATTTTAGTAGTTCGCAGTAATAGCGAAAAAGAAGAATACAATAGCTTTACTGCGAGCAAAATGCTCAAAAATACAATCTGGATTGCTGGAATTGCATTTGTAGCTTATTCTGTCATTATGGCGGTTACGATTAAACTGCTACCACAGTATGCAGGCTATTTCAGAGGTGAATGGAGTGACGCAAATTACAATGCCTCACTTTTTAACACGTTGATTCAGTTGTCTTTTGCCGTAGTTGGAGCGATTGTATTCAGAGAGAAGAAACTCAATAAAAATCAAAGATTCGCTGCAATTATGCTCTCGCTGACAATTGTTTTTGATGTGCTTTCAATGCGCATGGAAATTTGGGGACGGATTGCAGGAATGTTTGGTATTTATACTTACCTGCTGTGGGTTCCAGAGGTTACGTCTGAAATCCACAGTGCGAAGAACAGAGTTATACTGAATACCGCAATCGTACTGTTTTCTGCCGCATATATGTTGATAGTTCTGGTATTCCGGCCAGAGTGGACACTGGTGGTTCCATATAAGTTTAGATAGGCGACATGTATATGGCAGGAAATTAGAGTTGCTCCAACGCAGTGTTAAAATGCTGTGATATGTATTCATTAACCTGTCCTTCGAGTGGACAGGAGGATGAATACATGTTTAAACTTTTAATAACAAAAGAGAATATCTGTGGTTTTGAAATAGCACTTTTGGCGTTTCTCTCAGTTTTGCCGCTTATTAACATTTCGAATACGGGAATTGAACAGTTGGCATTAAGCATTACATTAGGGGTGCTTTTACTAATGTTCTTGCAGAATATTCGTGTACTTGGTAAGCGGTTACGTTTTTTGATTATTTATCTAAATGCTGCATCCATTATTATTACAGTGTGCTTTCATGGGGGATTTGGTAGTGCAGTTATGGCAATGAACCTCATTTTGGCGGCAATGATATATAACAATATAGAGATAAACCAAACCATCTATGTAAGACTTCATCTCTTTTTAGCAGTGGCATTAACATTTTATATAGCAACTGCTGACATATCATATATATGGACAACTGTTGTAACGGATTTATTTGGAAATACTTTTAATTCCAATATGTTTGCAATGTTTACATTGGCAGCTTACCTACATTGGATTTGTTTTCTGTTTGAAAGTAGAATAAGAGGGTGGAAAAGGAATACGGCTTTTATTGTGCTTTCAGTGTTTTCTATTTATTTGATTTGGATTTCAGAGTCACGTACGGCCATCATAGCAATCTTACTGTTTTTGTTTTTGTTCTTTTTTAAGAAAAATGCTTTTTGGAATAGAGAATTTCATGTTTTGACTGTTCTATCGTTAATTTTGAGCTGCGTTTTTCCGATTATATATGTGGCTCTAGCTAATAAATTTGCAGGAGTAACCGTTTTAGGAAAAAGTCTTTTCTCCGGCAGGCAAGACGTGTGGAAATCGACATTTAATATAATAAAGGAACATCCTATTTTTGGAAGCGCAAATGAGATATTACTACATGATGTCGGTGGAAAATTGACTATGTCAACTCATAATATGATGCTTGGCTTAATGAAGATGTTCGGAATTGTGCCATCAGTAACGGTTGTTCAACAACTGGTAAACAATAACTCCAATGCCGACCTTGGTGTGCGAATGAAGATTCCGCAATTCGCTTTCATAGCAACAATTCCTTGTGCTTTTTTTGAAAGCTTTTATACAAATTCTCATCTGTATATGCTGTTTGCATTCTTTTTACTGGAGTTTATTATAATAGAAAAGAAATAGTTGATAATATAAAGATTTTGAAATGGGATTGAGGTGCAAATATGATTCCCAAAATTATTCATTATTGTTGGTTCGGCGGGAAAGACCTGCCTCCAGAAGTAAAAAAGTGTATTGCATCCTGGGAAAAAGTGTGCCCGGACTATGAAATCATACGTTGGGATGAAAGTAATTTTGATGTGGGACAACATCATTTTGTAAGGGAAGCCTATAAAGCAAAGGCTTGGGCGTTTGTTTCGGATTACGCTCGGCTGAAGGTCGTGTATGATAATGGCGGCATTTATCTGGATACGGATGTGGAGCTTCGAAAAAATCTCGACTCCCTTCGGGAGAAGAGGTGTTACATAGGCATTCAACAAAATGAATGCCTATGTAACACCGGATTAGGTTTTGGTGCTACAAAATCTAATCCGGTGGTACAGAAAATGTTGAAATCGTATGACGATTTAACATTTTCTGATTCTCATGTGCTTGAATTGTCTTGCCCACGGCTGAATGATGCGGTAATTCGCTCTTACGGTGCGATAAGTGACACAGAGATTACGGAATTGCCGGAAGTTACAGTATACCCTCCCCAGTATTTTGATCCATATGGAGGAGAAAACTTGCTGTGCGATGAAACATATTCGATTCATCATTATGCGGCTTCGTGGACAGGCAAGGGGAATACATTGAAGAGAAAAATCGCAAGATTAATTGGTCAGAACAATATAATCTATATAAAGTCCCTCTTCAAAAAGATTCATATCGAAGGGAGGAGGTAAGAAGTGCAAAGAGATAATCCGCTCGTAAGTATAGTAGTTCCGGCATATAATGCGCAAAACTATATACGGAAGTGCATTGATAGTGTGCTCGCCCAGACATATAAAAATATTGAACTAGTAATTGTAAATGATGGATCAACAGATCATACAAAAGCAATATGTGATTTATACGCCAGTATTGACGAAAGAGTTCATGTTATTCACAAGAAGAACGCGGGTGTATCTGCAGCAAGAAATAGCGGAATCTCGAAGGCCAAAGGAATTCTTGTTTGCTTTTTGGATTCAGATGATTGGCTTTCTCCCGATATAATTCAGAAAGGAGTTAATAAATTTAGAGCTGACTTCTTAAATGTGTGTGGAGCCAGAGAATTTTTGCCAAATGGTTTGACAAAACATGAATGCATCATCGCGCAGAACCTAACGCGAGAGGAACTTGTGGCGAATGCGATATATAGAATACCTGATGATAAGTATAGTCTTGGAACTTATTTCCGTGCGGTTTGGGGAAAATTGTTTGAAAAGAAAATTATTGATGAATATAATATAAGATTTCCGGAGAACTTGTATATGGGCGAAGATGCAATATTTTTGATAAATTATCTCGCTCATGTATCAGGTATAAATGTAGTGGCCAATGATGGTTATAACTATAATCGTATGAATGAAGGATCAGCAACGGCGAAATATCATCATGATTTGTATGAACAATGCGAAATACAGTATGGAGATATTTTAGAATCAATCACGGAAAATGTATTAAATGAAAGTGTAATAATTTCTGATTCGCTGGTGAATTTTCGCTGGTGGATGGTGACGGCACTTATAGATAATTCGGTGAAAGGTATCAAAAATAATAAAATTCCAATCAAAGACTTGATGAAGCAATCTGTACAATGGATAGAAAAGTATAGAATAGAAATGAAAAAATCAATGGTGAATTCGTCCAATATTGGAAAAAGACATCAAAGACTTTATGAACATAGAAAAGATATAAATGTAATCGTACTAACAAAAGACTATTTGCTGCCACAAGTTGTGAAAAAACTCTTTTCTTAAAGAATGGTACAGTTTCACAGCAAAATGTCTTTTGCTGAATATAATAAAAGGTCGATTTTGCAATGTTGAAAAAAAAATCAATGGCTATTAATGCGGGGATGAACTCAATTCAAACAATATGCAGGATGATTTTTCCGCTGATTACATTTCCGTATATAACTCGCGTTCTTGGAGTTGAAAATATTGGAATGTACAATTTTTGTACATCAGTGATTTCATATTTCACTTTAATTGCAGGGCTAGGAATTAGCACGTTTGCGATTAGAGAGGGCTCAAAGTATCGTGATGATTGTGAGAAGATGTCTGATTTTGCATCTGAGGTATTTTCAATCAATGCAATTGCCACAGTAATTTCATATTGTCTACTTGCTATCGTGATTATCATAATCCCGACTTTAAAAGGAAATGCAAAGATACTATTTGTGCTTAGTACATCTATAGCATTTACAACTGCTGGGTGTGAGTGGATTTTTAATATATATGAGGATTTTAGTTATATAGCCATTAGAAGCATTGCATTTCAATTCATATCGATGCTATTGATGTTTCTATTTGTTAAATCCGAAAAAGATGTCCTGAACTATGCCATTATTACAGTGGTTTCATCATCAGGAGCTAGTTTGCTTAATGCATTTTCACGCAGGAGATATTGTAAAGTTCTTTTTTGCATCAATTCTGAAATGAAAAGAATGATTATTCCAATTTTGGTTTTGTTCGCGAATACAATTGCAACAACAATTTATGTAAATTCGGATACAACGATGGTTGGTGCAATTGCAGGTAATTATTATACCGGACTTTACTCTGTCGCAACTAGAATATACCTAATTGTAAAGCAGGTTTTATCGGCAATGATTGTCGTTTCTATACCGAGGCTCTCAGCATTGATTGGTCAGAAAAAAACGAAAGAGTTTGAAAATGTAGGAAATAGAATCATTAATATGTTGTTTGTGATTATTGTTCCTGCGATGATTGGTCTGTATGCGATTGCTGATAATGTTGTGCTTATCCTGTCAGGAAGTGAATATGTAGAAGCTGTTCCGTCTTTAAGGATTTTGACAATTGCGCTCTTCTTTTCGCTTTTTTCATGGTTCTATACATCGTGCGTTTTGATTCCTTGTGGTAAGGAAAAAATAGTTCTTAAAGTAACAATTTTTGCTGCAGTAGCAAATGTGATCCTGAATCTTATACTTATTCCCATCTGGAAGCATAATGCAGCAGCGTTTACAACTGTAATTGCTGAAGGAATATCAATGATTGCTTGCATGCAATATGGGAAAAAGAACTTCCATATAAGAGTTTCAATTAGGGACATGATATCGGTTGCTATTGGATGCGTTGTTGTATATGTAATATGTACAATAATTAATAGCGCTATTGAATCACTGGCTCTCTCAACGATTCTTTCAGTTTTACTGGCAGCCATGGGATACTTTGCGATTCTTTTATTAATGAAAAACCATATCGTATTGGATATATGGTATGAAATTAAACAACATATCAGATTGAGAATGTCATAACAGAAGAATGGAGCGATTTGTAAAAAATGACATACGAGGGATTTAGACTTAAAATACTCAAGTATTGGCGAAAAGGGTTTGCCAATATACGGAAGAAGAAACTGAAGGGAACTGATTTCACTATTATTTCAAACAATTGCTGGGGCGGCATGGTTTATGAAAGTTATAATCTGCCAAAAGAAAGCCCGACAGTTGGTTTGTTTTTCTTTGCGGATGACTATATTTGTTTTCTAAAGAATTTAAAAGAGTGCCTTACTGCACCATTAAGGTTTATTTGTCCAGAGGAATCAAAATGGAAGGAAAGTTCGGAGCTGGCCGGAGACAAACGTTTCGGCCACTATCCGATTGGACAACTGTCCATCGGGGGGGAGGGGACAGTAGAGATTTTCTTTCTGCATTATCACAGTGAAGATGAAGCAAGAACTAAATGGGAACGCAGATGTAAACGTGTAAACTGGGAGCATATGTTGGTTAAATTCAATGATCAAAATGGAGCTACACAGGAAAATTTGAATGAGTTCCTTCAAATGCCGTATAACAAGCTATTTTTTGCCTGCAAAGAATGGAACAACATGAATCAAGATTGCTATGTGATACATCAGCCACATTGTTATCCGACAATCACAGCATCGCATGAACCATTTGGCAGAAGCCACTATGTTAATATTACTAGGAAAATTAATGAATTATTCTGAATTGATTGCCGGGGATGCTATGAATCGGGGGTATAGCGTTTGAGAGACCTTCTGCATCAAATCCATTACAGCACCAGTGCAAACCTGACGGTAGGCGAGTGTATCATTCTGATAGCCCTTGGGCTACTCGCGTGGCTCAACTGTAAGGAGAAGGTGTGGCTCCCGACAGCCTACAGCGTATTTCTAATCCTTTACATCACGCTCTTACGCCGTGCGCCGGGGTATAATGAGGAATATCCGACTGCATCTAAAACTGTGGCATAACGCTGGCGTGTGGGCACCTTGGTATTCTCGCTCTATGCAGACATCACACCTTGGACAGACTGAGAATATGTTTTCATCTTGATAGATACGTACTGCGGTTACAGTTTTGGGTAGACGGTATGTAGGGGAGAGCAACAGATCAAGGATGACGTGGGCAAGAGTTGGTTTTGTTGGATAGTCCATCCATTCTTCATCGTCAAAATCTGAACTATCCTCTTGCAGATTGACATTGATCTTATGCAGGCAGGTATCGATTTTTGAGGAAATAGTTTTAAAGATAGCAAACTTCTTGAGTAATGTTTTCATTATAATCACCTCGCATTTAAGCGTAGTTGAATATTTGGCTGCAGTGTTGTAAATTTGCTTGCTGCTACTTCATTGCAACTTACTGATATATTCCACCAATAATGTAGTTGGTGATGAAGATTCAGAGCTGATTGCAATTGCTAAATCCAACTACTTCTTTGACGAAGAACGGGATAGGATTATAAAAATAGATTGCGAACAAAAACTACGCCGTTCCATTCCTACAATGCTATACGACCATTAAAGCATCCATATGTTGCTCATATCGTAGTGATGAAAAAGGACATCAAATCTCTGTATGAGTCGCGGCAATCGCAGAAGGCAAAAAAAACCAATGAGTCCAAGGAGCGTGTTCTATATGCATCACAAATTAGATATCCATCCCATCCCGACGGATGTGCTATATGTCAACGAATTGTCGCTGGCCGGAAAAGTACCCTACGAAACAAGAGACACAATGGACAAAGCCCTCACCGGAAGGACAAAGTCAAATGGTGGAATCCTCCCGGACGACAATGTGAGGATCTATGTACCGATGGATCTGAATGCCGATATTATCATGTGGCAGCTATATTCGTTGCATAGCACACTCGGCTATCCAACCGAAAAGAATGAGTCCGCCTATTGCTCCGGTGTCGGAAAAGTTATCTCGCAGCTGGAAATCTATGACCAAGTGTGGGCAGCAAGAAAACTAGAGGATACTGTGCAGAAAGAAGATGGCGGTGTGCGGCACAGCCATCAGGGCATCGAACTTGCAAAGCAAATCGTGAAGTATCTGGAGGATATCGAGGGTACTGCCGAGTGCTTTCCGTATGATGAGATTCAGGAGTTGAGAGAATCTTTCTGGCTGTAAGTGTAGCTCAAATATTCATATTCTTAAATCGATTTATTGCTTGAATCAAATTATATTTTTATTCTACAGAATGCACCTCTTGCGAACATAAAAGACGAGTGTTATACTGAAGCCATCAAAAAAAACATTGGAGGTGTCCCATATGCCCCGCCCCAAAGGAAGCAAGAACAAGCCTAAGACCGTAAAAGCAACCGTTGACTTTGCTGCACAGCTCGCTGAAAAGCAGTCTGCAAAGGAAGCCGCTACCGCCGAAATCACATCTATCACTGCCAATATTGATGCATTGAAAGCTGACCTGAAAACCAAGAAAGCCGAGCTGAAATCCATCGACAAGGAAATCGCCAGAATCGAAGCAAAAAAGGTCAAAGCTGAAACCAAAGCAGCGGAATCTGCAAAGAAAGCCGAGGCAGAGGACGTGCTGAAAAAACTGCTGGCAAGCGGTGTGAGCGCAGACGATATCCTCGCAAAGTTGAAGTGATTTAAAAAATTCTAACGCAGTAGTTGACGGAAGCATCTACGTCGCAAGCAGTGCAACTTGGTACCAACTTGCGATTTTTGAATCGGATTTTTCAAAATCCAAATTCAAAATGCTTGTTGGGCTGTGCCCAAACCCCTTGTGTTCTGCATCCGGTGGATGCAGGCTGCACATTTTTGCAAAATGCTTTTTTAATCTGAGTGCCGATGCCTGTGGTATCGGCACTTTTTGCACAGATGGATTCCCGGAAGCAGAAAATAGTGCTATGCAGCACATCCGGGATTGTGCTATACTTGATTTACATAAACCTGTTTGTCCTAAAAGTTGGAGGTGTTCATGGCAACACGAACCATTTGTTTTCCCATATCCGGCTACCCCTATTGCAAAGAACAGCCGGTGACATTCACATGGATAAAAGGTAGCAAGCGGCAGAATATCCGTGCCGTCCATGATGCCGTCCATACAACAGACCCGGATGTTTCGATTCTGGAGGTCAGCTCTGCATCCGTTCAGCCGGAGGGTGAGGCTGTTTCTTCTCTGCGGCTTCTGCTGCGTCTGGATTCTGTTGCGCAGGATGTGCCCATCAGCACGGTTTTTGAAGCCGCCAAGGTATTTGAACATGGTGGGCCATTCGCTGACCTTCTGACCTGTGAGCCACCCAAAGTCCATAAGGATACTCGGCTGCGAACCAATGGAGAGGTGCTACGATACTCTCTGGAAGGAAGTGAGTATCCGATAGATCCGTACCCGGATTCATTTTTTGAGTGGCTCTACTGCCGTGCGTTGAAGCAGTTCCCGAAAAAGGCTGCGCAGCTGAGCAGATATAATGCCTTTTCTGATATTGCTGCCGCAGCGGATTCTAAAAAGTATTATGGAGATTCCTCGCGAGCGGCTGCAATCTATGTAGGACTTGCAGCGGCAGGAAAACTTCCGTGCATCGATTCCTATGAATCATTCATTGCGGAAGTTTACACGGAGCCAAAGCCTTTGCCCAAGTCTGGAAAATCTAAGATTGCTTCAAAAATGACACCCGAGGTTTCTGCACCGGCAAAGGAGATTCCGGTAGACGAATCGTCGCAGTCCGACTATGCAAATATTCCGGACGGTGCGCTGATGGAACATATCCTTGAGCTGCCCAAAGCGACCTGTTTGCTCCTCTCTTTGGTAAAAAATGCTGGTCTTTCTGCAAATAATTCCGGTGAGCTGGCGTATAAGGGAAAGGAATTTTTTCTTGACGCTTATCAGAAAGCACTAAAAAACAAAACGCTCCAAATCAATATCCAGAAGAACAAGATTACTTTTCCGATGGAGGAGCATGACAGCGGATTTCATGCGGTCGGAGTACTGACCCGTTCGCCTGCTTGGGAATACGGATGGAAGTTCAACTATCTGACCGAGAATACATCCGGAGCAGAAAAGCCCGAAGTTAAAGCAAAAATCAAGAAGCCTTTGACCGCATTGGAGCATCTGGAACGCTGTGGGTATAGAATCGTTCAGCAGGTCGTGCCGGAAAAACTCCCACCGATTGCTGTTCAGCGGATGGCATGGAAAACAGGCGAGGCGCTTTGCGACCCGGTGGTGGTGGATTTCTTGCAGTTTATCCGAACACATATGCAGAGCGACGGCTCTTTTTCGTTCCGTATCCCAAAGGGTACGTCCCCAAAATCGTTTGCCACACTTTCAGAGATTGCTCAGACGTGGGACAAAATGGGACTTTTTGCAGCCATTGTGATTTATCCGCAGAATATCGTCTATGAACTTGCGCAAAATGAAACCGTCCGGCATTTTTTGAGCGGAAAGTGGCTGGAGCTTTTTGTAGAGCATCAGGTTCAGCAGATTCTGAACCACTATCAGGAGGCGCAGGGCGCAGAAGTTTCGGTTTGCTCCAATGTGGTTCTTTCAGAAGCGGCATCCGTAGGGAGCACGCATGAGCTGGATGTCGTGTTCTCCATCAATGGAAAATTTTTCTGGGTAGAAGCCAAATCATCCAGCCGAAGCATTGATTATGGAAAATATGCTTCTCTGTGCGAAAAGCTGAACGTGACATCAGAAAGCTTGCTTTTGGTCAACAGCGATTTGTCCGTGGAAGAGTGCGAAGGTGTTTCCTATTTCTGGAATTACCGTGTTGCAAATTGTGCAACGATCACGCAGGAACTGGAAAGTATGATTGCTAAACAAATTGAAAGCACCGGAAATGCTGTTCTGAGTACAGACTGAGCAATAAGCAAAAAAGGCCCTGAGAACCCTGCCGGATAAGCGGCAAAGTTCTCAGGGTCGTATTGTTTTATCTGGATTGTTCGGTTTGCTCTGGATTCTTTTCCTCGTCGAAGAAAAGTTCTACGTTTCTCTTTGCACGAAGAAGCTCCTGCATTTCTTCTTTCGCTTTGCGGTAGTCCGGGTAATGTGCTTTCTTTTCTGTCATCAGCTTGGAGTATTCCGCATCCAACGCCTTGACCTTGGGTAGTGTTTTCAAATTGGATTCATCAAATGCTGCTTTCGCTGCCTTATGCAACGTGATCTCCGTGCAGTGCGTTTCCAGAAAGCGCTTGCTGTATCCGGTCTTGCGGTAGGCATCGTAGACTGGTCGCGTTTTGGCGTAGTTGATGATATGCGCTTTCAGCACTGCAATTTCTGCCAACCGCTTCTCTGATGCTTTAATGGAATCGCTCAGTTCATGATAGCGAGCAGTAGCGGCATCCACACGCTCCTGCATTTCTTCGATGCTGCCGATTTTATTTTCCTGCAAGAAGATCAGCGTCCGGGACATCTCTTTTAAGTTGTGCTGCTTTGCCCAGCGGGCAAAGCCCGCGCCTTTTCCCTCGGCAAGTTTTGCCTGAATGTCCACCAGCATCTGAAATTTCTGCTCCGGTGCCAGACTCTTTTGCCGAGGCTGATGCTCCGCTTCTCCTGCAAGGACAGCTTTCAGTTCTTCCTCACTGTATCCTGCGCCCAAAGTGCGGAACCGGATGAATCGTTTCTGCCGTGCGCCCTTGACGGAGGTGTACTTTCCGCGTTTAACTTCATAGCCTTGCTGCTCCAGCTTTTGCAGAAAGTCCTCGTAGTCCTTGGGCTTTTCATCCAAAACAATATCGATCACGCTGCATAGCCGGTCACGATTGCTCTCCCTTGGCGGGTAAAGTGTACGCTTCTGCCGCTCACGGTAAGGCTTTATCTCAATGACGGAGAGCTGATGCTCTAAGCAGATCAGGTCACTCAACCGCTGCACTGCCAACGCAGAAAAGAAAAAATCCCGGAATTTTCGGGTTCCATCCAGCGCAGTGGAGTTATAAATAATGTGGTTGTGGATGTGTTCCCTATCCGTGTGAGTTGCAACGATAAATGCATATTTGCCCTTGGTGAAGCGCATTGCCAGTTCGTAGCCCACTTTGTTGGCTTCCTCTGCGGTGATCTCGCCCGGACGAAAGGACTGCCGGATCTGATAGGCGATCACATCATTTTTCTGTCTGCGCCCTGTGGTAAGTTCGTATTGCCTCTTTGACAGCATAAATTCTTCGTCTGCGGTTAAAGGGCTGCACTCATAGCTGCTGACCAGTTCTCCTTTGTTCGTCTTGTTAGGATTCTTCGCATAGTCCGTGCGGCTTTTCAGGCAGGCCGCAACCGACTTGCCCTTGTTTTTGTGCAGCGCGATCAAACGTGTTGCAGCCATTCTGAATCACCCCCGTGTGACAGCCAATACTTGAGCCACTTGCGGCGTTTGCAGCATCCAAACAAAAAAGCCGCCCGAAGGCGGAAAAGATAAAAGTACTTCTTACAGTTCTGAAAGCCATTCGCTGAACCGTCCGATGCTCTCTGTAATGGCAGTTACACCGAAAAAGAGGACGAAGCAGATAAACTCCGCCACCAGCAGAATGAAAAACTGATCCCAAGTCTGGCGGTAGGCGGTATAGATGCCGCAGCCGAAGATGTAGAGCATCAGCGGCGCGACCACATAGCTGGACAGGGTGAGCAGCCACTTTGCCATCAGAGCCAGAAACACCACAAAGAGAGAAATCGGGAAAAGAATAATTTTCTTTAGCGTAAACATCATATCGAGCACCAGCCTTTCTTTTCGGCTCTATTATAAAGGTATCGACTACTGCGTTGCAAGGATGTCAAGCGTTGTATGTACCACGCAGCCCTCCAACTGCGGGGAAAGTTTTAAAGTTCTGCCAGCCGGGAAAGGATCTGCCGACCAATGTCGATCAGCTCGTCCAGCCGTTGCCGCAAGTCCTCCAGATCGGCAG
>ENA-OPSD01001253-OPSD01001253.1-human-gut-metagenome-genome-assembly--contig:-NODE-1253-length-20312-cov-7.020240_pt1 | contig 20312 bp, 18 predicted proteins | sample MGYA00241453_ERZ501898 | MGnify/ENA primary metagenome ERZ501898 (study PRJEB25962, sample SAMEA2042226) | human gut metagenome | biome: human gut; feature: human-associated habitat; material: faeces... | reverse complement strand
CTCTACCCCGACGTCGTCGAATCCGGCGGCGGCGACGGCGCGGCCAACATCAAGTCCCACCACAACGTCGGCGGGCTCCCCAAGGACATCAAGTTCCAGCTCATCGAACCGCTGCGCACCCTCTTCAAGGACGAGGTGCGCGCCATCGGCACCGAGCTCGGCCTGCCCGACGAGATCGTCTGGCGCCAGCCCTTCCCCGGCCCGGGCCTGGGCATCCGCATCATCGGCGAAATCACCAAGGAACGCCTCGACCTGCTGCGCGAGGCCGACGCCATCGCCCGCGAAGAACTCTCCCGCGCCGGCCTCGACCGTGACATCTGGCAGTGCCCGGTCGTACTGCTCGCCGACGTTCACTCGGTGGGCGTCCAAGGCGACGAGCGCACCTACGGCTCCCCCATCGTCCTGCGCCCGGTCAGCTCGGAGGACGCCATGACCGCCGACTGGTCGCGCGTGCCCTACGACGTGCTCGCCACGATCTCCACCCGCATCACCAACGAGTGCCGCCAGATCAACCGCGTCGTCCTCGACTGCACGTCCAAGCCGCCGGCAACGATCGAGTGGGAGTAAAAAAACTCAAGAAATCACTTTTCCGCACTCCACCCCGAAACACAACGAAACCGCAGGTCAGAAGTGGTGCGTCCGAGAAATCGGCGCACCACTTTGCTTCGAAAGAAAGCACTCCTTTCGGGATTATTCGTACCGGAATTCGTGCCACCCCAGCGCTACCATTCGCGATGCTAGGCACGGAGAGGAGATTAGAAAGATGATTAACGAAGCGAAGATGACCGAACTCACCTAGGCCGAGGACATGGCCTACTTCCGAGCAGACCTCTGCATCTACTCGCCCGAGAGCTACAGCCTGGACGAGAAGAAGGAGATCTGCAACGACATGATGAGCGCGAGCAAGGCCGTGTTAGCCGATGCCATGCGCGAGGACTTCGAGCAGCTGCCCCCCGGATGCCCGCGCCAAGCTTCTGGACATGCTCTGCGCATCCGGAGTCGAGTCGCCCCAGTGGTGGTGGGATGTGCTCGTGGGCGACGGAGGCCCGCTGTACCGCGAGCTCGAGCCGCTCAGCTAGTCCGAACCGACATAACAAGAGAGAGAAGGCCGTCAATCGCGTTGGCGGCCTTCCGCTTTATTCATCCTCATGGTGCTCGTCGATGATCTCGGCATCGTTCGCTTCGTGTGCCTTTTCGTCGGCATGCATTTTCAGGAAGTGGACACCGTCGCCATCGACGAGCATCGCGTTGGCCTCGTTGTAGATGAAGCTCATGCGTGCAAGCTCATCCTCGCGCTCTTCGCCTATCAAAGCAACCGGATCGTCGACGCCCGCTGCCCGACGGTAGCGGCTCCTCTTGATTGCCGCCTGCCTCTGTGCCTCCTTGCGAAGCGCAAGAGGCATAACTCGCGGAGCGTTATGTGCCACAAAGTGAACTGCGTCGAAGACCGGGTTCTGGGGCTCGTAGCCATCGTCTTCCGCGTCAGGCACGGCAAACAAGCCGCCGCGTACGCCCTTGATCCTCTCTGTGAGCAGGCCCCGGGCCTTATCGCGAACCTCGGCATAGTCATCGAGGCATTTGCCAATCTTCTCGCGCTCGCGCGCTATTCTGCCGGCGCTGAAATCCCCGTCATATTGCATTGAAGCCTGCTCTGCAGCCAGGAAGAGCCGAAACGCAGCCTGCGCGTCTCGCTCCTTGCCTTGGAACTCGTGAAGTCTTGCCCGTACCTCGTCGTCCTTCAAACGCCTTGAGCGTTCCATGCGCGTACCGAACTCGCGCATATCCTTTACCTGGAACTTCCATGCCTTGAGGGTTTCAACGCATATTCCCTCAATGGCGTTATGCACGGCCTGCCTCTTTTCTGGGTTGGTTGAGATCTCGTCGTACTGGGAGAGGTATTCGAGAAGCTTCTCGAATCGCGCTTCTATGTCTGCTTCGCGTTCGAGCTTCATCTCCTGCTGGATCGCGGCGATGCCAGACTCGATGCCCTCAAGCTGTTTGCTTATCTCTGCCATGTACGCCTGGCCCACAACGATGGCAGCTCCCTGCAAAGCTAGGTTGGCTACTGCAACAGGTTGGAGCTTCGCCTGCCTGATTGCGGCCTGGGGCTGAAACTTGCCGTCCTTGAGGACGCCAAGCTGCTTCCACTCCTCCCAGCCGGGAGTCTTTCGGTTGAGCAGATCATTCCATCCTGCGCCTTCGGGGAATCGAACGATGGCATGGTCCCATTGGGCCGCCGCATCTGCCGCCTTAGCCGCCATGGGTATCAGGGCGTCGGCGTATGCCTCTCCGCCGATTGTCCTGACATCGAGGGTCACATGGTCATAGAGGGCGAGGTCCACGTCCTCGCTATCTAACGTGGGAACTATCTCGTTGCCTTCCGTAGGAACGATGACATTTTTCGCGCGCTCTTCTTCTGGTTCAGGTTCGTTGTCGCGCTCGCCAAAGAAGGAAAATCTCATAGTCACAGCCGCCTGCCGATATACTCCGAATGCAAATGAGTTGCAAACGTAATTTTATCAGGTGGCAGTGCGCCGAACATATGCACAGAATAGAAAGGGTGCCGCTTCGAGATGGACGGCGGCTCCCTCGACGTTCACTTCTCTTCGTATGTCCTTCGGATGTCGTCCTACATCTCGAAGAGCGGTATCAGCGGCAACAGAACGATCATTAGTACCAGGCATCCCGCAATCCCGAGGAACCGCCCACCTGTTCGCCAAGCCACCGTAGCCTCGATCTCATGACAGCATCTCGTTCACGCGAGTCTGGACGATCGAGTAGTAGGATCCCAGGCGCCGCTTCCTCTCGTCCCCGTTGCCGTAGTCGCCGCGAATCACAGCACGCGCCATCGCATTGAATCTGCCCCAGATCCGTTGACAAGTCGATTTCCGTTTCGGCATGATGGCCACAACGGAGGAAAGCGAGGCGGGCCATGGGCAATCCATCTCCCAGGTACACGGCGGAATTCAAGCAGAAGGCCGTGGAGCTGTACGGGAAGTCGGGCACGACGTACGCCGAGGCGGCACGCGGGCTGGACTGCGACGCGGGCAGCCTGGCCGACTGGGTCAAGAGGGCCTACGCCGCCGGGCCGGCGCCCGACGTCAACCCGTTCCAGATGGCCGAGGACCTGCGCAGGCTGAAGAGGGAGAACGAGCGGTTCAAGCGCGAGAACGAGATACTTTTAAAAGCGAGCGCCTTCTTCGCCAGCAGGCAGCTGTAGGCCTTTCCGCGGAGAGGGCGAAGTTCGAGTTCATATTCTCCAACGAGCCCAATTGGCCGGTGTCGGGGATGTGCGCGGCGCTGAAGGCGGCGCGCCAGGGCTGTTACGCCTGGAAGTCGCGCCCGCCGAGCGCGCACGACCTGCGCGACGATGAGCTTGCCGTCGCGATATCCCGGGTCAGGGACGAGGTTCGGGGCATCTGCGGCGCGGTCCGCGGACATCACCTACGTGAAGACCCGCCAGGGCTGGCTGTATCTGGCGCTCGTGATGGACATATGGTCGCAGCGCATCGTGGGATGGTCGATGGGCCCGAGCATCGCGGCCGAGCTCGCAGACGAGGCATTGAAGATAGCGCTGGCCAGGCGAAACCCGCCAGAGGGATGCGCTCATCACAGCGATTGCGGCTCGCAATACGTGTCGCTGCTTCTGTCCAAGACCATGCGGGAGAACGGCATCCGGCCATCGATGGGGTCGATCTCGTCGCCGTGGGACAACGCGGCCATGGAGTCGCTCATGGGCATCGTGAAGTCGGAATGCGTGCACGCGCGCACCTACGCCACGCGCGAGGAGTCCGCGCTGGATCTGTTCGAGTACATCGAGGTAATCTACAACAGGGCGAGGATACATTCGGCGCTGGGCTACCTCAGCCCCGCCGAGTTCGAAGATGCTAATTGGCCCAAGGAAAACAGCCGCTCGAAGGCGGCGTAAAAGGTATCAATGGAATCGGGGTAGATTCACGAAGCTTGAGCTCCTGGGGTAGCGGTTGTCCTTCCTCGGCCTGTCTATGGCCCCGACGCCGCCTTGGTCGATCCTCTCCCTCCGAAGCTTCACGGTTGACTTCGTAAGGCCGAACTCGTGCTGCAGCATGGCGATGGTCGCGCCGTCGGCGTACCTGTCCGCAAAGCGCTGCTTGAACTCGGCGGAGTAATCCTTGCTCCGCAAATCAAACCCCCTAACGCAGAAGACCCCTATAGGAGAAGCAGAACATTGTCTGTCCAACTATAGGGGTTCACTGCAGATGCGGGTCCTCAATCTGTTCCCGCGCTCTCTGGTCCTATCGTGCCGTCATCAAGCACCTTATTTTATGCTGTGCAATATAATTCTGGATGCAAAAAGATACCTGCACGGAGGTTTCCAGCATGTCCAAGCTCAACATCGACCAGAAGACGATCAAGCTGCTCCTTACAGATAAGCATTCGGACTTCCTCATCCCGGATTACCAGCGACCTTACGCCTGGGGCGAAGACGAGTGCGCAACGCTATGGGACGATCTCTTCACCTTCGCGTTTCCCAACGACGACTGCGACGCCTTCGAAAGCACTAGTGATGAATACTTCCTCGGCCCCATTGTTACTTTCAAGAACGACGCAGGTCAGCTTGAAATAATCGATGGCCAACAGAGACTTACAACCATCATGTTGCTGCTTAGGGCGTTTTACGACAAGTTCGCAAACATGAAGGACAAGCAGTCAATTAAAGTGCGTGACTCGATTGCTGGCTGCGTCTGGAAGACCGATGAGTTCGACGACCCCGACATGGATGCGCTGAAAATCGATTCAGAGGTGGCGAGCGATTCCGACAAAGATGAGTTTCTAGATATATTGCGCCATGGCTCCGTGGGTCCCATGTCCCACAGCGCCTATTCACGCAATTTCGCCTTCTTCTCTAAAAGAATGGCCGAAATGGCAAGCGAGTGGCCAAGCTACATCGCGCTATTCGCCGCTCGCATTCTCAATAACGTAATCTTGCTTCCCATCGAGGCGGAATCCCAGGACACCGCGCTCAGGATCTTCTCGACTTTGAACGACCGTGGACTCCCGTTGGCAGACGCTGACATCTTTAAGAGTCAGTTCTACAAGCACTTTTCCATCGAGGGCCGCAAAGACGAGTTCGTTGCGCGTTGGAAAGTGCTCGAGGAAACAGCCAACCTCATTTTCAAACCAACCTCGGGCACGCCGCTCGACGAGCTTTTCACCCGCTATATGTATTATCGCCGTGCAAAGAAGGGCATCCGCGACACAACAACCAAAAGTCTACGCGACTTCTACAGCGACAGCTCGTACGAAATCCTACGCGAGGACGCGACGCTCGACGATTTGGAGTCTCTGCTCGTTTTTTGGAAACGGGTTGATGCGCAGGAGGGCTTTTCCGAGCGTGTAGCACGACGCCTATTCGTTCTCAATTACGCACCCAACGGCATGTGGGCTTATCTGTTGAGCACTTGGTTCCTGGCAAAGCGCAATACCAAAGGCGAGCTAGACGACAAGGAGCTCTACGATTTCCTTTGCTACATCACTGGATTCATCTACGCCTACTCACTTGAGCGTCCCGGCGTAAACGCCCTGCGCGGTCCCGTCTATCCCGCACTCATAGATATCGTAGAAGGTCGCAAGGTCGACTTTTCAGCCCATCTGTTCGACCGTGATACAATTACGGGACGCTTCAGAAGCTATCAGTTCACCAACCAGCGTCGCTTCACACGATCGATGCTTGTTTGGTGGGCCTACTCAGATCCTAAGCAACCTCTCATGGACTTGGACACAACGCTCGAGATTGAACACATCTATGCAAGAAAGCGTAACGAGGTACACCCGCTATCCAATCGTTCAAATCTTGAAGCACTAGGAAACAAGGCGATGTTGGAGAAGCGCGTAAACATTCGCGCCTCAGATTACCAGCTGTCGGATAAGCGCAAGTATTACGAGGGCTATGTGAACGATAAGGGCGTTGAGGTGTCGGGGACCGCTGTTCGCGAACTCGTGGAAATTGCGCGATGCGGCGACTTCGCCGAGAGCGACATCGAAACGCGCACCGAGCGAATCATCACTACTTTTGTCGAGTGGCTTGGCAAGTTGGGCCTGTTAAGGGAGTAAAACTTGATCCATCTTCGCTTATCGGTCTTGGACCCGGAAAAGCTCGTTGCTTTTGCTCAGTAGGCGGACGTTGCCGTCTACTGCGGTTGTGTGCCAAACGTTGGTGTCGGCACCCCGGAAAAGGGGTGTGGCCACCGCCTAGAATCCTCAGTTACCACGCTGAGACAATAGGAGATGACAACATGGACGCACTGTAGCGCACGAAGCGCCCGTGACGCCATTGCTTGCGTTTCGCTTTCGCTGCTCGAAGCATGTCGCCTGGGGCTCCTAGCCGGAGGAGTGCTGACCGTTCCTTGCGAAGCCTCGGAACCATCTATATCCGCATGCTGCGGGCTTGCTTGAGCCAGTTTCTCTTGAAAGATCCGATACCTCCGAAGAACTTGTTGTACGTCTCACCGTTCTCCTTGGCCTGGTACTTGACCAAGGCGAGTTCGATGGTGCAGAGGTAATCCGCCACTTGCTCGAGGCGGTAGTCAGTCATCGAGGTCTTGCGGCGTCGGACAACTCCTTTTGAGAGAACCTTGTCCACTGAACGGTCGAGCGCTTGCTTGACGATGTCCTGACCGTTGTCGTAATAGACCTTCACATCGTCGAAGGACTGGAAGAAGCCCAAGTGCTCAACCATGGCGGAGGAGACGTCGCGCCCCATGCGCTCCATTAGCCTTGCCGGGTCTTCGAATTGGCTGCGGCGATAGACGAACGTGACATAGGAGATGGGGAGCCTGCGGACAAACGAGGAGAAGTAGGCGAGCATGGCCTCATAGCCCGTGACCGCTTCGGCGATGCCGTCTGCCTGGTCGTGGAAGACGAGCGTGAGCAGATAGTAGCGAGCCTTGCCGCCGCGGTCGCCGCTCTCGTCGACAAAGATACTGAGCTCCTTGGCCAATGGGGCCTCCTAATGGAATGGATAAAAAAGCCGGGGGACTCCCCCGGCACTTGGAGGTAGCTCAATGAGCCACCAACAGCCTTATAGCATGCGCTAGCGGTGAATGCAGGGGGGGGGCGAGCCGGTACATGGCGTCGCGGCTGATGCGCAGCATCGCGCACGCCTCCTCGGCGCCGAATATCGCGTTGATCGATGCGATGAGCCTCACCTGGCTCCTGCTAGTGCTCTTGGTCATGGTCGCCCTCGAGCTCCTCTCGTCTCGAGGCTCCCTCGCGTGCCCGGCCGCGGGCGGCTCCCGGGGCGGTCGCCGCCGTCATCTCCTGCCGCCCCTCGACTCGATGTAGGCGTCCACCGACGCCCTCGAAACCAGGAGCTTCCTTCCGAGCCTGTACGAGTCGATCTCTCCCGGCCAGATGAGGTCATATGCCTTACTCCGGCTCGCCCCCCCATGTACTCCTGCATCTCGATCACCGTCATCCACTCGTCGCGGCCCCGGTTGCCCTCGGGCGCGGCGCATTTCGTAGCGTGCGCCATGGTTGCCTCCAATCTTTCCGCGCGATGCGTCTGCGCGGTCCCGTGTGCGTTTACGTCTGCGCGACGATTGAACCGCCTGACGGCGATTGACACGCCCGACAGGAGCGGAGATGGGTCGAGATGGGTCGAGATGATCGGGCCTTCACGAAACGGACATGAGCCGTACGCCTTAGCTGGCAGCTAAGTCCCCGAAAAGCAAAAGGCGCCCGTGCGGGCGCCTGCCTAGGATCGAAGTTCGTTCGGTTGTAGTCGGAATGCTCGTCTTCCGCGGTGCTGTCGTCCGGGGTCCGGCATCTGTCGTTCGTCTCTTCTGTCGTGTTTGATGTTGCGTGTTCTGCGAGCGATCTTTCGAGGGCCTGCCGGTCCGTTGCCCCAGGTGCACCCGGATAAATGGTACCCATCCGTTGGACACGGCCTGCTGCGGTTGTAATTTCGGACGAGCGAAAGCAGACGAACGGCGCGAGAGGTTAGCGCGACCTGCGGCTGTCCATGCGGTTTGGGCCGCGGAAAGGCTCTTCTCGCCATACCCGAAGCATCAATGGGAACAGGCGCATCGGGCGTTCAATCTACCTGTATAATGGCGGCATGTTGTTCGGGAAGGAGTTCTTCTTATGGAGCAGGCACTATCTGCCCTGGGCGGTGCTGTCCAGGGCGTTCACCCCTTCGTTATCTATCTTGCGGGCATTAATGCCCTCACGTTCATTCTCTTCGCGATCGACTACGCGATAGCCCGTTACAACCAGGACGAGGATACCGGCCTCATGGACGGCAGGATCTTGACCCTGTTCGCCGTAGCGGGCGGCGCCCTGGGGATGCTCCTTGCCCTTATGATCTTCACCAGGAACCACATGAACAAGCACAACATCGCCTGGTGGTTCAGCGCCATAGTCTTCTTGATTGTGTGGGTGTTTGTCGTGCTCGTTTGGGCCGGCGTCATCGTCGTCGATCTGGAACCGGGCGCTTCGTTCAACGCGCCCGTCATCGTCGCTCTCGGTGCATACCTTCTCGCCATCAACGTCATCACGTTCGCCGTTTTCTGCCTGGACAAGAAGAGGGCGATTGACCGCGACAGCAGGTTCCCCGAGGCCACCTTGCTTGGTCTCTCGCTCGCGGGAGGAGCCCTTGGAGGCATCGCCGGGATGCGCGTCGCCCACCATAAGACATCCAAGTGGTATTTCGCGGCGGGGCTGCCTGCCTGCCTCATCCTCCACGTCGCGCTGTTTCTTCTTGCCCACGGCGCCGGGCTTGTTTAGGGGGACCTTGAACGGGAACTTTGGCCAACATCCTGACGACCCTATTTCCCGCTTTTGCTTTTCTCGGCATCATACTGTTCGCATGCGATAGGCAGGATAAGCGGAAGATCAAGCTCGAGAAGGTCAAGGCAAAAGCCGAGTGGGACCGTGCGAGCGAGTGTTTCAGGGACGATGTGACTCAGGAGGGGTTCGAGGAGATCGTCGAGGCTGCGGGGCGATCCGCCAAAAGGCTCGAGTCCCTTTCCGTGAACGGGCACAAGGTTTACGGGACCGTCGCTTCGCTCAGCGGCATCAGTTCGTGGAAGTTCGTGATCGACTTCGACTACAAGGGCCACCTCACGAGCGACCACACCGTAGCGAGCTCTAACGACGGCTCGGGCATAGCCGAACGCGTGGCAGACCTCACGGGCATGTGGCGGAAGAAGACTCGGAACGAGCCGAGCAACATCTTGCGCGTCCTCAAGTCGAGCCCCGAATACTGGCCCTTGCCGTTCATGAGCGGCGACGCATGGAAGGGTATGTCCGGGAGCCCCTTGGCGCGAAGGGCGCCCTCATATGCCGCGATCGAATCCGCGATGCTCTCGGATTGGTCGTGCATGACGACGGTGAGCAGGTAGTGGCGGTCGGAGAGGCCGTCGCTTCTCGACTCGTCGACGAAGATGCTGAGTTCTCGCATTGTTCTCCTGGATAAGAAAAAAGCCGGGGAAAACGTCCCCGGCACTTGGAAGCCTTCCTAACGGAAAACCAATTGCCTTGTACCATATGCTGTCTGAAAATTCAAGGGAGCTCGAAGCGTTTCCGAACGTCAACGGGATCTCAAAGCCCGTCCGCCAACTCATAGGCAAGCCGCCTGAGACTACTCACTTTGCCTGCCGATGGCGCAGATCCGCGACCTGGGGTTTTGCGAATGGCGTGCAAACCGCCCGCGCTGATTCGCTTACGATTGCAGCTGGCGGCTTGCAGGATACGGGACGGTTGAGTTTCAAAACGGGCGTTTTCGGCGCTATCGAGCTTCCAAAGGCGGTCCGCCGCGCGCTTTGGGACAAAAACAAAAACTCAAAGCCCTGAGTTTGAAAAGAAGTTGTCCCCACTTTTGTCCCCGAGGCCGACGAAACACGACACGGTGTTACTTGGCGGCACTCGGCTCGAGACGGCGCCGAAAACTGGGTGCAACTGGAATGACGTGACGGCAGAACTGAAGCCATCGAAGAGGAGCGAATTTGGAATAACGGAGTATCCTCGTCGTTGCTCCTCAGTTGCGGTACCTTTGTACAGCTTCCTTCGGTGCGCCTAGAGGCCACACACGTTATTCCAATTCACCGGTGGAATTCGGCGATGTGTGCGTTAGCTGCGTTACGGGAAGCTCGACGTACCCTTGTACGCCTTCGCTTCCCGCGCCATGCTACCGCGCACATCGCCGAATTTCACTCGTAGATTCTTGTAAGACACCAGCCGCTTCGCGACTGGGGGGGGCCTCGTAAAGAACCCAGTATAATCGTGCAGGTACAGCGCTCCGTTCGGAAGGGACTCTCACTGCACATGCGACAGGGATTCGACAACGAGAAATATATCGAGCTGCAGGCCGCCAACATTCGAAAGCGCATCGCGCAGTTCGGAGGCAAGCTCTATCTGGAGTTCGGCGGCAAGCTGTTCGATGACTATCACGCGTCACGCGTGCTGCCCGGCTTCGAGCCGGATTCCAAATTCCGCATGCTCAAAAGCCTCGCCGACGACGTGGAGATCGTCATCGCCATCAACGCCAACCACATCGAGAAGGCCAAGATGCGCGGCGATCTCGGCATCACGTACGACGAGGACGTGCTGCGACTCATCGACATCTTCCGCTCGCGCGGATTCCACGTCGGCTCCGTCGTGCTCACCCAGTACGCGGGGCAGCCGGCCGCGGACGCCTATCGCCGGCGCCTCGACCAGCTCGGCATCACCTGCTACCTGCACTACCCCATCGCAGGCTACCCCCACGACATCGAGCACATCGTCTCCGACGACGGATACGGGCGCAACGACTACATCGTCACCACGCGCCCGCTGGTCGTGGTCACCGCGCCCGGCCCCGGCTCCGGCAAGCTCGCCACATGCCTGTCGCAGCTCTACCATGAGAACAAGCGCGGCATCGCCGCCGGCTATGCGAAATACGAGACGTTCCCGATCTGGAACCTGCCGCTCAATCACCCGGTGAACATCGCCTACGAGGCCGCCACGGCCGACCTAGACGACGCCAACATCATCGACCCGTTCCACCTGGAGGCGTACGGGAAAACCACGGTCAACTACAACCGCGATGTCGAGGCGTTCCCCGTCCTCAAGGCCATGATGGAGCGGATCATGGGCGAAAGCCCCTATCAGAGCCCCACCGACATGGGCGTCAACATGGCAGGCTACGCCATCGTCGACGACGAGGCGTGCCGGGATGCCGCCCGTATGGAGATCGTGCGCCGCTACTTCGCTGCCGCCGTGCATCTCAGGCGCACCGGCATCGACGAGAACCAGGTCGAACGGCTGCGCTCCATCATGAAGAAGGCCGGAGTGGACAAGGACCTGTCGCCCGCGCGGTCGGCCGCGCTGCTCAAGGAGGAGACGACCGGGGCGCCGGCCGGCGCCATGGTACTGCCCAACGGGCGCGTGGTCACCGGCAAGACCGGCGAACTGCTCGGCGCGGCAAGCGCGCTGCTGATGAACGCGCTCAAAGCCGTAACTGGCATCGACGAGAACCAGCGCGTCATCGACGAATCCGCCATTGAACCGATCTGCCGGCTGAAAACCGAACACCTGTCCAGCATGAACCGCCGCCTGCACTCCGACGAAACGCTGATCGCCCTATCGCTGACAAGCGCGCAAAGCCCGACCGCGGCCCGCGTCATCGGTGGGCTGGAACAGCTGCGCGGCTGCGACGCATTCTTCTCGGTCATCATCTCGTCGACCGACGAGGAGCTGTACCGCAAACTCGGCATCAACGTATGCTGCGAGCCGAAATACGAGCGGCTGAGCCTATATCACAAATGACGCATGCGCCCGGTCGAACCGCCCCGGCCGCGTTTACCGACATGTCAACGCCCGGCAGCGAACGATCGGGTACTACAATGTCAGTAAGTGTGAAACAAGGCGGTCACACGAGCAGTACCATCCCCGACGAGGAGACAAACGTGACAACAACGAACATCTACATCGCAAGTCCTGAAGGCGCAAACGGACGCAACGTCGTGGCATACGGCGTGCTCAAGGCGCTGACCACCAAATTCAAGACCGCCGTGTTCCGCCCCGCGGTCTCCAATCACGACCACTTCACCCCCATCCTGCTGAACGCCTCCAACGCCGGCCTCGGCGTCGCGCTATCCACCGGACCGGACATTCACCAGGTGCGCAAGGACAAGGAAGGCTCCCGCGGCGACATCGTCGCGGCGTTCAACGACGCGATGAACGTGTCCCGCGCGGACGCGGCGCTCATCGTCGGCACCGACAAGTCGCACGTCAACGACCCGACCGCCTACGAGTTCAACGCGAACATCGCCGCCGACCTGCAGGCCGGCGTCTTCCTCGCCGTGTGCACCATCGATCGTTGGCCTGACGAGCTCAAGGACACCGTCCGTCTCTCCATCGAAGGCATGGAGGCCGCCGGCAACAAGGTGCTGGGCATCTTCGTGACGGGCTGCGATCCGCGCCACTCCGTCTCGGTCAAGGACACGCTCGCGGACTTCGGGCTGCCGGTGTGGACGATCCCCCAGATCCCGTTCACCGAGGCGTCGCAGGCCGATGCGGCGCTCGCCGCCTTCCAGGCGAACGTGCCAACCGAAGAGGTCCTGCGGGCCATCAACGTCGAGATCGACTTCCCGATCACCTCGTACGCCTTCCAGTACAGCCTGCTCGGCCGCGCCAAAGCGAACAAGAAAACGATCGTGCTGCCCGAAGGCGAAGAGGACCGCATCATCAAGGCGGCCGACTACCTGCTGGAGCGCGAGATCGCGAACCTCATCATCGTGGGCGACAAGGGCGCGATCCTCGCCCGGGGCGCGGAACTCGGTCTGACCCATCTGGGCAAGGCACGCTTCCAGGCCATGGACGACGAGAACATCCTCAAGCCCATGGTCGCCAAGCTGTGCGAGCTGCGCGCCAAGAAGGGCATGACCGAAGAGCAGGCCCGCAAGCAGCTGACCGACGCGAGCTATTTCGGCACGATGCTCGTCGTGCTCGGTTACGCCGATGGTCTGGTGTCCGGCGCGGTCAACTCCACCGCAAACACCGTGCGTCCGGCGCTGCAGGTCATCAAGACCAAGCCCGGGCAGAGGCTCGTCTCCGGCGCCTTCCTGATGTGCTTCAAGGACCACGTGACCGTGTTCTCCGACTGCGCCATCAACCTCAACCCGGACGCCGAACAGCTCGCGGAGATCGCGCTGCAGTCCGCCGTGACCGCCAAGGCGTTCGGCATCGAGCCCAAGGTCGGCATGCTCTCCTACTCCACCCTCGGCTCCGGCAAGGGGCCGGACGTGGACATCGTCGAAGAGGCCACGCGAATCGTCAAGGAGAAGGCTCCGGACCTGCCCGTCGTCGGCTCCATCCAGTTCGACGCCGCATGGTCGCCCGACGTGGCAGCCACCAAGGCCAAGGGCAACGACGTGGCCGGACACGTCAACGTGTTCGTGTTCCCCGACCTGTGCTCCGGCAACATCGGCTACAAGGCCGTGCAGCGTTCCTCCGGGGCGCTCGCCATCGGCCCCGTGCTGCAGGGCCTCAACAAGCCCGTCAACGACCTCTCACGCGGTGCGACGGTGCAGGACATCATCAACACCATCGCACTGACCGCCATCGAGGCCCAGTGACGCGGGTGTTTTAGCGGTCTCCACGCGATACAGCCGCTCTTTACGACCACCCCAGTCGATTCGCGACAGCCCCCGCCAGCGGGGGCACGTGCAATCTGTCGTTCGCTCTTCACCTATAACCAGCCCCGCTGTTTACTTCACGGCTCAGCCCGTCAGCGGGGCTTTTCTCTTTGGTGGCTCTCGGCGAAACCTGCGGCGCTGATTTGTAGCAAGCAGCGAGTAATCTATCAGATGGAAAGCCGTGTTTCGCGGTACGTATCAATCATGGAGGATGCCCACAATGGCGAAAACCGTCCTTGTCATCAATTCCGGTTCCAGCTCTATCAAGTATCAGCTGGTCGATCTTGAGTCCGGCGAAGGTCTGGCCTCCGGTCTCGTCGAGAAGATCGGCGAACCGGTCGACGGTCACTACAAGCACGAGTACAACGGCGAGAAGCACGAGCTCGAAGAGCCGATCCACGACCACGAGCAGGGCCTCAGGCGCGTGCTCGGCTTCTTCAAGGAGTACGGACCGGACCTGTCCGAAGCAGGCATCGTCGCCGTCGGTCACCGTGTGGTTCAGGGCGGATCCCTCTTCCCGAAGCCGGCCCTCGTGACCGACAAGACCATCAACGCCGTCAAGGACCTGGCCGTGCTCGCCCCGCTGCACAACGGCCCGGAGGCCAAGGGCGCCGAAGTCATGCGCGCGCTGCTGCCCGACGTTCCGCAGATCTTCGTGTTCGATTCCTCCTTCTTCTTCCAGCTGCCGAAGGCGGCCAGCACCTACGCGCTGAACAAGGAGATTGCCGACCAGTACCACATCCGCCGTTACGGCGCCCACGGCACCTCGCACGAGTTCATCTCCTCCGTGGTCCCCGGCGTCATCGGCAAGCCGGCCGAAGGCCTCAAGCAGATCGTGCTGCACATCGGCAACGGAGCCTCCGCCTCCGCCGAGGTTTCCGGCAAGCCGGTCGAGACCTCCATGGGTCTGACCCCGCTTGAAGGCCTGATGATGGGCGGCCGCACCGGCGACATCGACCCGGCCGTGGTCTTCCACCTCATCCGCAACGCCCACATGAACGTGGACGAGCTCGACACCCTGTTCAACAAGCGCTCCGGCATGATGGGCATGACCGGCTTCGGCGACCTGCGCGAGGTTCACCGTCTGGTGGCCGAGGGCAACGAGGACGCCAAGCTGGCCCTCGACGTGTACGTGCACCGCATCGTCAGCTACATCGGCAACTACACCTACCAGATGGGCGGCTGCGACGTAATCACCTTCACCGCCGGCGTCGGCGAGAACGACGACATCGTGCGCAAGATGGTGTGCGACAAGCTCGCCCCGTTCGGCGTCAAGCTGGACGAGGAGAAGAACGCGAAGCGCTCCAAGGAGCCGCGCATCATCTCCACCCCGGACTCCTCCGTGATCATCGCCGTCATCCCGACGAACGAGGAGCTGGCCATCGCCCGCAAGTCCGCCGAAATCGCCGAGAACGGCGCGGACACTTACGGCAACACGTTCACCAAGTGACGAACTGCCGTTAGCAGGCCGCAGTCCGTCTAACGCAAACGGACGAACATAAATGAGGGGCTGATTCCGCTGGGAATCAGCCCCTCATCGTATATCCGTGATATTCGTCGCGGTCACCGCTCCAACATGCCGGTCCACATGCCCACGAAATCGGGCAGTGTCTTGCGCGTGGTCTCCACATTGACGATTCGGACGCCCGGCACGGCCAGCCCGATCATCGCGGCGAACGTCGCCATGCGGTGATCAGCGTAGGATTCCATCACCTCACCGTGCAGACGCTCAACCGGCACAGGAGTGATCTCGATGCCATCCTCCAGTTCGCGGGCCTCTCCCCCGATGCGCGTGATCTCCGTGACCAGCGCCTCCAGACGGTTTGTCTCATGACCACGCAGATGACCGATGCCGAGCATACGGGTCGGAGCATCGGCAAACGCCAGTATCGCCGCGAGCGACGGCGCGATCTCCCCTGCCGCGGTCAGGTCGAAATCACCAAGACCATGCACATGGCCGTCGCCACTCACCTCGCAATACCGCACGCCGTCCTCTTCGGGGAACGAGACGCGCGCGCCCATGCGTTCCAGATATCCCGGCAGCAGTCCACCGGGCTGGGTGGTCTCAGCAGGCCAGTGCGGCACGCGCACCGTGCCTCCGGCGATCAAAGCCGCGCCGAGGAACGGCGCCGCATTCGACAGGTCAGGTTCGACGACCACGCGTTCCGGCAGCTGCAACGCGGCATGGCCGACTCGCCAGACGCGAGACTCCTCATCAGCGGTCGCATTGCCGCTCGCGCCGTTCACATCAGCGACGGTCATGCGGATATGCGGCAGGCTCGGCGTCTTCTCCCCCGTATGCCGCAACTCCAGCCCACCGGGCAGGCGCGACCCGATCAGCAGCAGACCGGAGATGAACTGTGAAGAGCCGGACGAGTCGATGCTCACCTTGGCGGCAGCGGAACCGTCATCGGCCTGTTTCCCATCATGACGCGGTGGCGTGATGGTGAACGGCAGCCGGCCGTGCTCGCCGTGGTATTCGACGCGGGCGCCAAGCTGTTCGAGCCCGTCGAGAACCGGCTGCATCGGCCTCGCGTATGCCTGATCGTCTCCATCGAACCGCACCGGGGCGTCCGCGAACAGCGCCAGTCCCGGCACGAAACGCATCACCGTGCCGGCGAGTCCGCAGTACACGCCCACATTGCCGCTGAATCGGCCGGATTCCGGCGGCGTCACCGTGACCGTGGTGTCGTTTTCCGGGTCGATGTCGCAGCGCACACCAAGCGCCGACAGCGCTCCCATCATCAGTTCGGTGTCGCGCGAGCGCAACAGCCCGACAAGCGTGACGGGCTTCGCGCCAAGCACGGCGAGGATCAGATACCGATTCGACAGGGATTTGCTGCCGGGGATGGTCACGGTCGCGTTCAGCGGGCCGTCAGCGGTCGGGGCCGGCCACAGGTTGTCATTGTTCGTTTCGCTCATGCGTCCAATCGTATCGTCTTCGTTCGAGTTATGGCATTTTCCGTCCGCATCGGCGGAATCGTTCGCGCCCATGTCGTCATTTCCGGCAACCGGGCCAGGCGAGCCCCAAACGCCACCGCGCGCATTCGACCTTTCATCTGTCAGCGCTCTCATGAACGCGGTCCTATACTGGGCGATACGAAAGGAGGCCAGGATGGCGACCATGATGCTCACATCGACGCTGCGCGGAGCCACAGGGATGATCCCGCATGCACTGCCCGGGCTGCACGGCGGTCGACTGGCGTACATCACGACCGCCGCGGCTGTAGAGCCATGGGGGTTCGCGCATACGATGCTGACCCGCCGCCAACTGCGTCAACTGGGATTCCGCGTCACCGAACTGGATGTTTCAACGGCCGCTGCCCCCGACGTGCGGAGCACCCTCTCGGACGCCGACTGCATATATGTCGGCGGCGGCAATTCGTTCTTTCTGCTGCAGGAACTGCGGCGGACCGGCGCGGATGCGCTGCTCGCCGAACGGATAGCCGACGGGATCCCGTATATCGGCGAATCAGCCGGTTCGGTCATCATGTCGCCGGACATCGGCTACTGCTCCATCATGGACCGCACGGATCGCGCCCCGGGTCTGCGCGACTACAAAGGACTCGGTCTGACGGATTTCCACGTGGTGCCGCATCTGGGCAATCCCACGATGGGTCAGGCGGCACGGCTCATCGTCGAACGGTATTCCACGGAGCTCGACCTACGCGCGCTCACTGACCGTCAATCACTGCTCGTCAGGGACGGCGGCACCACCATGTTGCAGTCATGACGGGGCATCACGGTTCGGGCACGACCCCTTTCCGGCGCGATTCGCCATCTTCTCTCCCCCGGTCATGGGCGAAAAGCCCGGAATCACATCGTCATTGAACCGTATCTACGTTTCGAGGGGTTGATTTCGGTCTCGCCGGACATCTATCTACGTTTCGAGGGGGTGCCAGCCAAGTATGAACGCTCCCAAAACCGTGCAATCCCAGCAGCAAAAAGCGCTTAATACTTCGGATATCGCGTTTGGGCAACCCCCTGAAATGCAGATAGATGTTCCTGATCCATCAGATCAACCCCTCGAAATGTAGATACCACCAATTTCGCCCACACTAATCCCGATTTCACACCTCAAACGGCGATTAGCGCAGCCCGGGACCGCGTTTCCATTCGGAATTATTCAGGCGGCGGCCCACTGGCGACGATAGGATGGTCAACAGCGGCCAGCACCGCAATCACCACCGGCGCCATTGAAGGAACCAGCATGGAATTCGTCCTCAAAGGCATCTTTGACTACGCCGTCTCGAACGGGTGGATCGGTGAGAATCCTGTGGACAGGGTCACCGTGCCGAAGATCGCCTCCGACGACGACGACATGGTGTTCCTCTCGGTCCGCGAGGTCGAGTTGCTCGCGGACGAGGCGGAGAAGATCGGGAAGCCGGTGGACGGTCTGCTGGTCAGATGGCAGGCCTATACGGGATGCCGCATAGGCGAATCGCTTGCCCTTAAGGTCGGTGACGTGGACGCGGCCAAGCGGCGCGCCAGGATAGGCCGCACATGGACTGACGACGGGCACGGCGGTAGCATGCTCGGCACCCCGAAGAACGGAAAGGCCCGCAACATCGCGATACCACGGTTCCTCATGCCGCAGATCAAGGCGCAGATGGATGGCATGGGTGATGACGACTGGCTGTTCCGTGCCACCCGTGGCGGGAACGTCTGGACGAACGCGTGGCGGACAAGGATATGGAACAAGGCCGTCAAAGCGGCCGGCATGGAGGACGAGGGCGTGACCATACACAGTCTGCGCCACACATACGCGAGCTTCGCGATCGCCCAGGGCGCGGACGCGAAGACCCTGCAGATGCAGCTCGGCCACTCCTCTCCCAGCATCACATTGAACACCTACACGGCGCTCTGGCCGGAACGATTGGACGACGTGGCCTACGCGATCGGAGCCCTCCGCGAGCGCGAACTCGTGTGAATCTGGCATGGAGATCCCGCGGCGTTTGTGTGCATTTGTATGCAGATTGTTTTCGACGGAAAAATAAGCCCTTGAAAACCTAATGTTTCCAAGGGCTCCGGTCGGGCTGACAGGATTTGAACCTGCGACATCCTGCTCCCAAAGCAGGCGCGCTACCAAACTGCGCCACGTCCCGAAGGTGTTGAGCAGCTAAGGTCTAAACCTTGCGTGTCCCAAAGCGAAGGAAATTATAGGGGAGACTTCCCTCCTGTGCAAGCGATGATACCCTAGCTCCTCGAATGTGTGACAAACTGGCTATGGAGCAGGCCAATCACAAACGCCACAACGGCGGCCGGCGCCCACGCGGCTCCAATATCCGCCAGCGGCAGCGCATCGAACGGCAGCCACGCGCCCGCAAAGAACGCGTCGCGGACCGAGGTGATCACGCTCTGCACCGCGACGACGCCGCCGACCCAAACCCACACCTGCGGATGAGCGTCGCAAAAGCCGTGCACCAGGCCCATAAGCACCAGCACGATGGCAACGGGATACAAGGCGTTGAGCATGGGCACCGAGAACATGAGGATCGCGTCGAGGCCCACGTTGGAGAGCACGCAAGAAAACGCCGCGAACACAAAGGCGAGAACCGCAAAGGGACGGCGCATAGCCTCCTCGGAAGCCTCCGCTCCCCCTTCGACCACATACGTCTCGCAGAAGTAGCGCGAGCAGCAGCTGATGAGGCCGATGCACACGTTCATGCAGGCGAGGAAAAAGATTGCAAAGACCACGACCGTGCCGGCAAGACCAAAGTGCATGGAGGCAGAACGGGCAAGGATGGCGGCACCGTTGGTGGCATCGGGCACAACCGTGCCGAGCTGCATGCCGGCAAGCGCCAGGCCGCAGTAGATGATGGCCATGAGCACGCCGGCGATCACACCAGAACGCGAGATCTCGAAGGCCACGCGCTTGTCATCGGTCACGCCCAGCTCGTGGATGGTCTCGGCGATGATGATGCCAAAGGCGAGCGAAGCGAGCAGGTCCATGGTTTGATAGCCGGTCAGAAAGCCCTGCACGGCGGCACCCGCATCGTAGGGAGCCTGAGGCGCGGCAGCCGGTCCCAACGGCGAGACCACGGCGGCACCCACGACCAGCACGATGAGCGCAATGAGCGCGGGTCCCGTAATGCGGCCGAGCACGCGCGTGATAACGCCCGGACGCAGCGTGAGCGCAAACGCGACGACAAAGAAGCCAACGGCAAACACCAGGCGAGCCGTGCCGAGCGAGACGCCCTCCGGCAGCAGCGGCACCAGCATCTCGAAGGCCGTGGAGCTCGTGCGCGGAATAGCCAGGCACGGGCCGATGGCTAGATACACCGCCGCAACGAAGAATTCGCCAAATTTAGGATGCACACGCCCGGCCAGCTCGCGCGCCGTTCCGGCAAGCGCCACGGCGATAAAGCCCATGACGGGCAGGCCGATGGCGGCAATCAGAAAGCCGAGCATGGCAAGCGGCGTGGCAGAGCCTGCCTGCAGCGCCAACAGCGGCGGAATAATGAGGTTGCCGGCGCCAAAGAGCATCGAGAACAGGGCGATGCCGACGGTAACGACATGGTCGGAGCGCAGGCCGCGCGGGGCGGATGAGGCCATGGGACCACCTTTCGGGTCGAAACAAAAACGGGACGGGCAAAAGACCCATTACAGTTTGAGTCGTCCGAAAGGGCGGCTCTTTTCCGTTGCACGGCTATA
>ENA-OPSD01001230-OPSD01001230.1-human-gut-metagenome-genome-assembly--contig:-NODE-1230-length-20611-cov-5.349776_pt1 | contig 20611 bp, 19 predicted proteins | sample MGYA00241453_ERZ501898 | MGnify/ENA primary metagenome ERZ501898 (study PRJEB25962, sample SAMEA2042226) | human gut metagenome | biome: human gut; feature: human-associated habitat; material: faeces... | reverse complement strand
GAGGACCGCGTGGACTCGCCGGTGTCGCTCTACGCCGCCACCAAGAAGTCTAACGAGCTCATGGCGGCCGCCTACTCAAAGCTCTACTCCATCCCGGCGACCGGGCTGCGCTTCTTCACCGTGTACGGCCCCATGGGCAGGCCCGACATGGCCTACTTCGGCTTCACCGAGAAGCTGCGCCGCGGCGAGACCATCAAGATCTTCAACATGGGCGACTGCCGCCGCGACTTCACCTACGTCGACGACATCGTCGAGGGCGTCAGGCGCGTCATGGATGCCGCCCCCGAGGTCCAGATGGGCGAGGACGGGCTGCCGCTCGCCGCGCACCGCGTCTACAACATCGGAAACTCGCGCCCCGAGAACCTGCTCGACTTCGTCGACACGCTGCAGCGCGTGCTGGTGGAGGAGGGCGTGCTCCCCGCCGATTACGACTTCGAGTCCCACAAGCAGCTCGTGCCGATGCAGCCCGGCGACGTGCCCGTCACCTACGCCGACACCACGGCGCTCCAGCGCGACCTGGGCTACAAGCCCGCGACGCCGCTCGAGGACGGCCTGAGGGCCTTCGCCAAGTGGTATCGCGAGTATTACGGGGGTTGTTGCTAGCGTGCGGATAGCAATGATTGGACATAAGCGTTTTGGCTCTCGTGAAGGCGGGGTCGAAGTTGTTGTTACGGAGCTGGCTCGTCGCATGGCTGCCCTAGGCCATGAGATTACATGCTACGACCGTTCTGGTTCTGACGTGATGACTGGAGAGTCGACATCTCTTTCCGAGCGTGTTGTTGACGGCGTGCGCATTGTGCCGGTTAAGACAATTGATAAGAAGGGCCTCGCTGCACTTTCTTCGTCTTATTTTGCGACTCGACAGGCGATTAAGGACCACCCCGACGTGATTCATTACCACGCTGAGGGGCCCTGTGTTCCACTGCCCCTTGCCCGTCGGGCAGGAATTCGCACCGTTGCAACGATCCACGGTCTTGACTGGCAGAGGGCCAAGTGGGGACGACTTGCTAGCACTTATATCAAGATGGGCGAGAAGGCGGCTGCAACCCAATCGAATGAGCTGATTGTCCTGTCGACGTCTGCGGAGGGCTACTTCAAGCAGGAATACGGCCGTGAGGCCGCTCTCATACACAATGGAGTGGAAATCCGTGAGCGTATTGATGCCAGTTTAATCGCTGAGCGTTGGGGCTTATCTCGTGGCGACTACATCTTGTATCTTGGCCGACTGGTGCCCGAGAAGCGCGGTGATTTGCTCGTTGATGCTTTTCGTCGGCTCGATACCGATAAGCGCTTGGTCATTGCTGGCGGAGGTTCTGACACCGATGCATTTGAGATTGAGCTTAGAAAGCGGGCTGGTTCTGACCCGCGCGTTATTTTTACCGGATTCGTCACGGGTGACCTCCTCGCCGAGCTCTATTCGAATGCATATGTCTACGTGCTCCCTTCCGATGTGGAAGGTATGCCACTTTCTCTTATGGAAGCCATGTCCTACGGGACATGTTGCGTTACGAGCGATGTGCCCGAATGCGCTGACGTTCTTGGAAGCGCCGGCGTAACTTTTGCCAAAGGCAACGTTTCTGAGCTTACTCTCGTCCTTCGCAGCCTTCTGGATAATCCGGAAAGGGCCAACAAGCTTGGCGAGAGTGCTCGCGAGCGCGTGAGAAATAACTATGACTGGGATTCCGTCGTTGAACGGACCCTTGAGCTTTATCAAGGAGAGGCCCGATGAAGATAATCTTGGCGAATTATCGCTACTATGTCTCGGGCGGTCCCGAGATTTATATGTTCAACGTTAAGCGCCTTCTCGAAGACGCCGGGCATACTGTTATTCCGTTTTCGGTCCGCAGTCCGCTCAATGAGGATACGCCATATTCTCGTTATTTTCCCCATGGGAAGAGCGAGTCGGGTGACGCCTACTTTAACAACGTTAAGAAGACTCCGAAGAACGTCGCTCGTTTGCTCTCCTGCGCTTTCTATAACCGCGAGGCATATAAGAATCTGCGACGTCTTATCCGGGACGAGAGACCGGACGTCGTTTACGTTCTGCAGCAGATTAACGCGCTTTCTCCGAGCATCTTCAAGGCGTGTCACGATGAAGGCGTAAGGGTTGTCCATAGGCTTTCGGATTTTAACATCATGTGCCCCCGTTCCGATTTCCTTTGCAACGGGGAGGTCTGTACTGCTTGTATCAACGGTGATTACTCCAAGGCTGCCGATATGTCCTGCTGCCATGGCTCGAGGGCCACAACTGCAGTGCGTATCGCGTCGATGAAGTTCCACCGCTGCAAGCGCCTGTTTGATTATGTGGATGCATTCGTCTGCCCCTCCGCGTTCACGGCGTCCCTTCTCAAGAAGTCCGGTGTACCAGGGGAGAAGATTAATGTTGTTCCGACGTTTACTACGGCTCCTTCTCGGCCTGAGGTCTGTCCTGCCGCGGGAAAGTACGCACTCTATCTTGGTAGGATCAGTCCCGAAAAGGGCGTTGATCTAACCGTAGATGCCGCCATGCGCAACAGCGGTGTTTGGCTCAAGATCACTGGTCGTACCGACGACGAGTACGCTGCGTCAATTAAAACGGCTGTAGAAGAGGCCGGCATATCGGACCGCGTGGATTTCGTAGGCTTCGTTAAGGGCGAGGAGAAGGAGCGCCTCATTGACGGCGCCGCTTGCGTTCTCTGCCCATCGACTTGGTTTGAGAACATGCCCAACACCGTGCTAGAGGCCTACGCACACGGCAAGCCGGTTGTTGTTTTCGATATCGGCTGCATGCCGGAGTTGGTGGAGAACGGGGAGACGGGGTCCGTGCTTCCCCTGGGCGACGTTGATGCCCTTTCGAAAACCATCGCCTTTTACCTGGAGAATCCGGATGAAGCCAGACGTCAGGGTATGAATGGTCGTAATGCCGTGCTAATGAAATATACACCGCAGAACCATCTCGAAAAGCTTGAAGCGATTCTTGATCCTGCATGCGCCAAGAAAGAGGACTAATCCACATGGCCGAAAAGAAACTCAACGGTACCGTCATCGTCACCTACCGCTGCAACGCGCGCTGCACCATGTGCAACCGCTACAAGGCTCCGAGCCGCCCGGAGGAGGAGCTCTCCATCGAGACCATCAAGAAGCTCCCCAAGATGTACTTCACCAACATCACCGGCGGCGAGCCCTTCATCCGCCAGGATCTCAAGGACATCGTGCGCGAGCTCTACAAGAAGTCCGACCGCATCGTCATCTCCACCAACGGCTTCTTCACCGACCGCATCATCGACCTGTGCGAGGATTTCCCCAACGTCGGCATCCGCATCTCCATCGAGGGCCTGCAGCAGACCAACGACAAGATCCGCGGCCTGGATAACGGCTACAACCGCGGCTACGCCACGCTCAAGAAGCTCGTCGAGCTCAAGCACCCCGATGTGGGCTTTGGCATGACGGTGCAGGACCTCAACGCGCCCGACCTGGTGCCCCTCTACAAGATCTCCGACGAGCTGGGCATGGAGTTCGCCACGGCGTCGCTGCACAACAGCTTCTACTTCGTCGAGGCCAAGAACATCATCCACGACCGCCCCATGGTGGCCAAGAACTTCGAGGACCTGGTCAACGAGCTGCTCGGGTCCAACAGCCCCAAGAAGTGGTTCCGCGCCTACTTCAACCACGGCCTGATTAACTACATCTACGGCCAGCCGCGCCTGCTGCCGTGCGACATGGCGTTCGACACCTTCTTCATCGACCCCTACGGCGACGTCATGCCCTGCAACGGCACCAAGGACAAGGAGGTCATGGGCAACCTCAACGAGGAGTCCTGGGACGAGCTCTGGAACTCCGACCAGGCCGAGAGGGTCCGCGCGAAGGTCCGCCACTGCGACCGCAACTGCTGGATGATCGGCTCGGTGAGCCCGGCCATGCACAAGTACATCTGGAAGCCCGGCTGGTGGGTGCTCAAGCACAAGGTGAAGGCCCTGTTCACCAAGAGACCCTACGACATGCACGAGCTCAAGGTCGTTCGCGACTACGAAGAGGGCCGCGTGACCAAGGAGCAGCTCGACGCCTGCTCGACTTGCGACCTATGTGCCAAGATCAACGACGGTCTGTCCGAGGCGTCCAAGGCTGACGCGCACGTTTACGAGACGCATGAGGCGCTGTAGGGCTATAGCGTCGTCGGCATCTGATCCTGCTATTTTCGTGAAGATAGCAAGTCTCTTCTTAGTTATTTTGCTTGGAAGACAAGTCATCTTATTTTTCTACTCGCAAGAGGAGGTATCTAAGCTTGCATTGCCCGAAGACGCGGGGCAAAGGTGAATTTGCGTTTGGCGTTATAACTCTTTTCGTCTGCTTATTTGCTTATTGCTCTTCTCTGATAACTTATAGAATTAGTTTTGTTATTTTTGCTTTGAGCATCATGCTGATGATTGCCCTTGCTGTTCGAAGTGGCAGGGTTATGTCCTTTGATCTGAGGGCAATCGTGCCGCTATTGCCATGGGGCGCGGTTGCTGTCATGGCTGCTATCGGATTTGTACTGGGCGGTGGTTATGACCTTTCTGCTACTATTGCCCTTGTCTCCGTAGTTGTTATTAGTTATTTTGCAGTTGAAAACCCTAATTGGATTCTGCCTGCCGTTAAAGTTTTTATTGGGGTGTTACTCATTTTTGCATTGGCAACTATTGCCTGCTATGTAGCGCCTCAGCTCTATACTGGTTTTATAAAACCGACGTTTTATTCAAATGTGCCAATGGCAATGGACTATCGATCGGGCTTAGCGTCACACTATAGTCATAATGGAACTTTCTGCACGATAGGCTTAATACTCGCTTCCTCTATGTCCTTTTATGGCAGCGAATCAAGTTCAGCTAAACGGTTCTACGGCATTCTTGCGTTAATTTTCTTTATTGCTCTTGTTTTGACTACAAAAAGGGCTCATTTGTTGTGCGGGATTTTTGCTATTGGTTTTGTTTACTTGCTTTCTGGCAATAGCCATAAATATCTAAAGGCTATTGGAGTCACAGTATTGATGCTGCTTGCCGTGGCCATCCTTGCGCCTCTTGTTCCTGGCGTTGAGGCGACAATTGAAAGATTGAATTCAACCTTTTCCAGCGGTACCAGCTTCGAGGATAACGTTAACAATAGGACCTTTCTTTGGAATTACGCCCTTAATGGCCTTTCCCAGGCGCCCTTATTTGGTCATGGCTGGACTAGCTACTGCTATCGTTGGCCTGACGGTTTTACTATTACATATATGGCGCACAATGAGCTCCTTAACCTTTTATATGAAACCGGTTTTTTTGGAACTGCCTTGGTTCTTGCTGGCTGTCTAACAAGTTTTGTATTGACCTTCACGACTATTTCGAGGGTTGTGGAGGGGCAACAAAAAGCTTTTCTACGCCTTTCACTTTGCATTCAGGTTTTCTTTTTAAGCTATGCGTTCACGAGCGGAGCTCTATTCACAACGATTCCAAACCTGATTACGTATTTCTTTGCTATCGCGATAACTTGCAGCCTCCGGTGGAATTCAATTTCCCGCCAAAAGGCTGCGTAAGAGCAACGGAGATAATTAATGGGAAAAATTAGTAAAGCAGTTCAGTATCTGAAGCATCCTATGAGAGCTTACTCATTAATCTCAAAATGGGGATGGACTCGCTGCTTGCCTGATGAGATTCACTTAAAATTAATGTATAGGGCGCTGATTGGAAAGAATATCAATCTTGATAATCCAAAAGGTTTTAACGAGAAGCTGAACTGGCTAAAGCTTCATGATCGTAACCCTCTCTACAATGTCCTTGTTGATAAGCTGGCCGTTAAGCAGTGGGTTGCTGACAAAATCGGCGCCCAATACGTTTCTAAGACTTATGGCTCTTGGAACTGTGTTGAGAACATAGGTCTCGAGAATCTTCCCGATCAATTTGTACTTAAGACGAATCATGACAGCGGGGGAGTTGCTATCTGCCGCGACAAATCCACGTTTGATTTTGCTGTGGCCAAGAGAGTTCTTCGTAGACACCTCAATAGTAATTATTTTTGGTGGACAAGGGAGTGGCCCTATAAGGATGTTACCCCAATGGTCATGGCGGAAGAATATCTTGAGGATGAAGGTCTCGATACTGGCCTGGTTGACTATAAAGTCACGTGCTTCAACGGAAATCCTCGCCTTATTGAGGTGCATAGGGGCAGGTTTGGTGAACATACTTGCAACTATTACGATCAGGATTGGAATCCAGTCTCCATTGATTGGGCTGGCATTCCAGTTTCTCCTGTTGAGGTTGAGCGTCCTGAAAAGCTTGAGAAAATGCTTGAGTTGAGTAGTGTCCTCACCAGGGGAATTCCTCAAGTGCGTTGTGATTGGTACGTTCTGGGCGATCGCTTGGTTTTCGGAGAGTTAACGCTGTTTAATGGGGCCGGACTTGACCCCATTGATGAGAAAAACGATTTATGGCTCGGATCGCTCATTGATTTGTCGCTTGCCTATGGGGATCAATAATTCGTTTAGAAGCACGATAAGGTGATTATTAATATGAGAATTGGTATCGTTACACTATTCGGTAATTTTAATTACGGCAATAGACTTCAGAATTATGCACTTCATACCGTTTTGAGCCAAATGGGACATGATGTAGATACGCTCGTTACTCTTGAAAAATCATCTGCACTTAAATCCATTTTTCACAAGTATTTTGAAAAAGAGAACGGTGCGATAAGGCTCAGGACTAAAAAGGAGCATGGTCGCGATACCGCTTTTTCTAAGTTTACGGAATCTCTAATTCCTACAAGAATTATTTCAACGAACGGCAGTGGTCTTTCGACTCAATTGAATGATGAGTACGACTATTTTGTTGTCGGAAGTGACCAGGTCTGGAATCCCCTTTGGTGGGGCGATTCGTTGGAGTGCAGATGCGCCAATGATTATCTTCTTCAATTTGCCGATGCCAATAAGCGAGTAGCTTACTCTGCCAGTTTCGGTCTGGCATCTCTTCCCGAGAATTGGGCGTCTTCCTTTAAGGAAGCTCTTGAATGTTATTCGGATATTAGTGTGCGAGAAGATGCCGGAGCTCGCATTGTAGAGGAACTGACTGGTCGAAAAGTGCCGGTTACCCTGGATCCGACCATGCTTTTGACTGCAAATCAATGGCGTAAGATAGAAAATCCTGTGGCTTGCAAGCAGAAGTACGTATTTCAATTTAATCTTGGCGAGCAGTCTGATGCTCAGGTTAAATTGACGGCGGAGTTGAAGTCACTCGGGTATGAAATTGTTGACTACATGAATCCTAAGTGCCGATATTTTGGCGGTGATCCTTCGGATTTCCTTTCTTATATCGATAAGGCCGACTGTGTCTTAACCGATAGTTTTCATGCGTCGGTTTTTTCGATTTTGTTTAAGCGCCCCTTTGTTGTTTTTGATCGCAAGCATGCGAACGGCTCAAACATGAACAGTCGCATTAACACGTGTGCCCTCGAGGACCGGTGGGGTATTTCGGATGCGACAAGCGCGCTTGCATGTGACTTTTCAGGGGTCGACCGTGCGATTGGTATATACAGGGCCGATTCCGAGACATATCTTAGAAGCGCCCTAGTTCGATAAATGCTATGCGTTAGGGCTCGTGTATGTCTCTAAATACAATATTCGATGATGACGTTAAGATTTCAATTATCATTCCGGCTTATAACGTAGAAAAGTACGTTCAGCGAGGCGTTTCTTCTGCTCTTCATCAGACATTTAGTTCTGTGGAGGTTGTCGTTGTTGATGACGGCTCTTCAGATTCGACCTGGGATATCCTCCAAACTTATTCTGATGACACCAGGATGGTCTTGGCGCGTCAAGAAAACTCTGGTGTTTCGGTTGCGCGAAATCATGCTCTCGATTTGGCTAGCGGCGATTTCGTTTTATTTCTCGACTCCGACGATTGGCTTGAACCCGATACTTGTGAGCAGCTAATTCGCATGCAGCGCCTTTGTCCGGACTCTCTTATTGCAGCGGGCGCGTATTTTGTCTCTATCGTTGACGGCGAGGAGCTGCGCGCCGATAAGACGGTTGATATGGCTACTGAGGACTTGTCTTCAGATGAGGCCATCCTCAATTTCGGTATATTCAATACTATTCATATTGGAAGCTCCTGCTACAAATTGTTTTCAAAGGATTTGATTGAAAACCATCATTTAAGGTTTGATGAAAACATTGCACATACCGAAGATGGGCTATTCGTTTTCCGATACTTGAAGCTCTGTAACGGTCTTCATTATGAACCTCTGCCGCTCTGGAACATTTTGGAGCGACCGGGAAGCGCTACCACCAGTGGCTATAGCCGTAGCTTGCTCACTTCTCTCGATGCCATTGATCAGATGATTGGTTATCCAGAGAACAGCCCTGAGATCGTTAGTCATCTTCGTCATTTCAAGGTTCATGAGGCTTTGAGGATTCTTGGAATGGGTATCGACTCTGGGCAAATGAGCTTGAATGAGGAAGTTCGACTTATTAACGCTATCAGATTTACCGAGTGCGATTGTTCTCGGCTAAGTGGTGTAGATAAGGTGCGTAGAGCGATTTACCTTAAAGCTCCTCATTTTGCTTCGAAGGTTTTTAATTCAACTTTACGTGTCGTAAAAAAGAGGGATTGATAATGGTTCAGCAGGCTCAACTGGAAATGGCCGATAAATTACCGAGAGTTATCTCTCTTGGAGATTCCTGCTGCGGATGCGGCGCCTGTTCTGCCAAATGCCCGAAGGGATGTCTTTCGATGACGCCGGACGAGGTGGGCTTCTTAAGGCCCAACTTCAATGCCGACTTATGTATTGGGTGTGGCGCTTGTGACTCGACTTGCCCCGTATTAAATCGCAATTCCGTTGTCGAGCCTGTTGAAGTGTCTTGGGCCAAGTCTCTTTCAAGTGATGTTCTTCAGCAATCATCGTCTGGAGGGCTCTTTGGTGTGCTTGCCGATGCTGCTATTGAGTCCGATGGCGTTGTCGTTGGGGCTTCTTTCCAAGAGCACTGCCATACGGTTCGGCATGAGTGTGTTACTGATTTAGAGGGCCTCAAAAGACTCCAACGATCAAAATATGTCCAAAGCGAGATCCCTGCTTCTCTTTATCGAGAGGTCAAGGACTATCTTCTGGCGGAACGCTTAGTTTTCTTTACGGGCACTGCTTGCCAGGTTTCCGGTATGAGGAACTATCTGGGCAAGCTAGCAGATTCCGCTTTCTTTATTTCTGCTGACGTTATCTGCCACGGTGCCCCATCGCCTCTGCTCTGGAGAAAATGGATTGATTTCCAGTCTTCTGCCCAAAACTCTGTAATTGATGATGTCAATTTCCGGAGTAAGACGACCGGATGGTCGTCTTACTCCGTCCTTTACTGCGCAAGGACGGAGAAAGACGATCAACGCGTCTTAGGTGGTCGCTTTGGTGACGATTGGTATATGAGAGCATTTTTGGACAACGCGTCGTTACGTTCTTCATGTTTTGATTGTCCGGCAAAGCGCTCTTGCGGGTCAGATTTAACTCTTGGCGATTTTTGGGGATTCCCCTCCATTCATCCCGAAATTGATTCCTCTATGGGAGTTTCTGCCGTTCTGTGCAATACCGATAAAGGCAAGAAATGGTTCGACAGGATATCGCCTGAGCTTGAAATAGGGCCTTCTAGTTATGATGAGGTGATTGGCGGGAATCCTGCGCTTGCTACTTCCGTAGCACCTCATCCACAAAGAATTAAGTTTTTGCATGCCCTTGCCGACGGTGCGAGCATAAGGGAGCTTTCTTCGAGGTGGAGCTTTGAGGATACATTTTTGATTCGTTTGAGACGAAAGCTCAAGCGAATGCTCGGTAATTAGGCCGTATTTGTTGTTTTCGCTATATGGTTTGGATAGGCAGATGGCTGCAGAAAGTAAATATAAGAAATTAGTCAAGAACTCTGTGGTTTTCTTTATTGGGAACCTGGGTAGCAAGGCTATTACCTTTCTCATTGTCCCCTTTTATACTTATTATTTAACGACCGCAGAGTATGGCACAGCTGACCTTGTTACCACTACGGTCAATTTGCTCGTCCCGTTTGCTATGGTTGGCATGAACGAAGCTGTTCTTCGCTTTACAGTTTCAAGGGAAGTCGATGTTAAAACCATTGCGTCGAATTCGCTGCTTGTTGTTATTGCTGGTTGGGTTATTTGCTGGCTGCTGTTCCCGTTGTTTCGCATGTTCAGCGTCATTGGTGATAACGTTGTCTATTTCTTGCTCTTGCTTTGCTTGACCAGTTTCAACTACGTATTCATGCAGCTCCTTCGCGGAATCGGCAATTCAAAGGCATTTGCCGCTAATGGAGTGGTCATTACATTTGTTACTGCCTTTTCGAACGTACTTGCACTTGCGGTATGGCATCTAGGTGTTGGCGGATACCTTGCTTCTATGGTCGTAGCGCAATTTATCGGTGCTTTGCATATCATCGTTTCCTGTAGACTTTGGAATTACCTATCGTTCTCCAGCTTAAATAGACATGCGCTAAATGCCATGTTGACCTACTGCATACCTCTAATTCCGAACTCGCTTATGTGGTGGATTATGTCGGCTTCCGATAGGTATGTAATACTGTTCTTTATTGGCGCCAGCGCAAACGGTATCTACAACGTTGCCCAGAAGATCCCCCAAATCGTGAACATCGTCTACAATATCTTCATGCAGGCATGGCAGATTTCGGCAATTGAAGAACGAGAATCTGCGGATAATGCTAGGTTTCAGTCGACGGTCTTTCGCTATATCTTTGTGGTTCTTGCTGTGGCATCGTCCCTTATCGCTGCGTCTGCTTACCCCGTCTACACGTTCCTCATGAGCTCGTCGTATGAAGGCTCGTGGCAGCCAGTTGCTATGCTATCGCTTGCCAATCTCTTTTCCTGCGTTGCCGCTTTCTTTGGAACAACGTATGTCGTTACTAAAGAAAGCAAGAAGGCCTTCTCTACAACTGCTATCGGAGCAATCGTTAACATAGCGCTCACTCTGCTTCTTGTTCCGGCGTTTGGAATTATGGGCGCTGCTGGCGCTACTGCTATTAGCTATGCCGTTATCGCCGCGGTGCGTGCGCGTGATACACGTAAGTTTATTAAACTTGATTTTCACAGGGGAGAGATTGCTGCCAGCTTTGTTCTGATTGGCGCCCAAGTGGCTCTGTCTTTCGCACCGTTCTCTCATGGGATTCTAATTGCAGAGTCCCTGCTTTTCTTTGTCCTTCTATTCGTTCTCAGGAATGGTCTCTTAGACATTGCTCGCAAAGGTATGAGGGTTGTTGGAAACCGAAAACGCTCAGCGTAAGTGGTGCCTGATTATGTATTTGTTTGTTTGAGCACTGCTGAATATCGTGAATCAGCACCGATAATATTGCGCTTGGGCACCGAGGCCTGCTTGGGCCACGGTGCCCATTTTTTGCTAGTGGTTGACCTTGCGGCGCCGATGAGTGCTAGCTTTGTCCGAGGCTGCCGTTTTTGCTCTCAGCAGCGTGCTTAGAGATCGCAGGACGTCGTTTCATCTTCTCGGAGAAGGTTAGAATTAGAAGTGCCATCAACATGAATTCGATTGCGAAGGAGGAAAGACATGTTTGGAAAAGTGAGGAAGACTAGAAGCGATTGTACCGTTGGCACCTATGAAAAGAAGCACGATCTTCCTATGGGGACGCTTAGAAACTCGGATGGGCGTAAGGCGAGGAAAGATAAGACATTGAAATCTCTTCGGAAAGAGACGGGAAGTGACTATCGTTAGCTTCCATTTTCATCTTTGATTTAGATGTATTTCGGAATCCTATATGCCGATGACATGAAGCGCAATCTCTGAAGCTAAGAGGGCGTCGAGGCCGATGGCTTCGACGCCCTTTTATTGATACCTGGTATCTTGCTTTTGAATTTAGATCCTGTTTAAACACTCAGTCGGATGGTGGCGTCGGTGACACATAATTTCTTTCGCGAATTGACAACTGCATAGCGGAACACGGACCGCGCCCCGTCATATGATTTCTAGCGGCTAAACAACAAGTCATTGACGAAGGGGCGCGGGCCGTGTCTGCGAACATCTCGTCAATCGACGAGGAATCGTTGCGCAAGGACATAAGAAATCTGTTAGGAAGACCGTCGAGGAGACGCTCAACGCGCCGCTCGACGAGGAGGCGTCCGAGCTCGTCGGGGCCGAGCGCTACGAAAGGACGGCGGGCCGGGAGGTCTACCGCAGCGGCCACTACATGAGGATGCTCGTCACGGGCGCCGTGGAAGTCGAGCTCAGCGTTGTGTTTCGTCAAGAGGATTTGAGCAAAAAGATCATCGGAAATTGAGCAGCCTGAGCATCGGAAGCGCGCACGCTTTTTGAGCGGCTGGCCCTCCTGCATGAGGGCATGGCGGACGCGGTAGGACTCGCCGCGGAACTGGACGAGCCTCCCGTGGTGGACGATGCGGTCGATCACGGCGGCGGCCATCTGGTCGTCCCCGAACACCGACCCCCACCTGCTGAACGCCAGGTTCGCGGTGATTGCCACCGACTGCCTCTCGTATGCGTCGGCGAAGACCTGGAAGAGCAGCCTCGCCCCGTCCGCGTCGAGCGGGAGGAACCCGAGCTCGTCGATGACGAGCAGGCGGGCCTTGCCGATGAGCGCGGCCTCCCGGTCGAGCCTCCCGTCGTCGCGGGCGCGCCTCAGGCGCATCACGAGCGAGGACGCCGTGAAGAGGCGCGCCTCGAGCCTCCTCTCGCACGCCAGCGCGCAGAGGGCCGACGCCATGTGCGTCTTGCCGGTGCCGACGTCGCCCGTGAGCACGAGGTCCTCCCTGCGCTCGACGAAGTCGAGCGCGAGCAGCGACTCGCGCCCCATGCCCTCCGGCCACGACACGGCCGGGCATGCCCTTCCTCGGGGGTCATCGGCGCGGCGGGCGACATGTCCTCCATGTCGGCGTACTTCGCCACGGTGTTCCGGCTCACGTGGAGCACTCGTGTTTTTCACAACAACTAAATTTAGGATTTCACGACTAATTTCTTTCGGGTTTCACCGTTTTGCAAAGGTGCCGCACCCTTTCTTCGCTAACTGTCCGATCTTCCCATCATCAAGGCTTCCTCGAACCTTCTGCTCTGCCCGCCGAACTCAACCAGCCGACCATGATGCATGATCCTGTCAATCGTCGCCGTGGCCAGGTGCGCGTCTCCCAGCACAGTGCCCCATTTGCCGAACTCTATGTTGGTTGTGACGATCATGCTCCTCGTCTCGTACGTTGCCGACATCACCTGGTAGAGCAGCCGAGCGCCCTCGATGTCTATCGGGATGTAGCCGTACTCGTCGATTATCAGCAGGTCCGCCTTGGCTATGTCGCGAAGCACCTGCTCGAGCCTGTTGTCGGCGACGGCCGCCTTCAGCATCAGCACCAGCGACGCGGTCTCGAAGTACCTGACCTTGTAGCCCCGCTCGGCCGCCAGCACGCCCAGTGCGATCGACAGGTGGGTCTTTCCGCGTCCGCATCCTCCGTAGAACACGAAGTCCTGGGCCTGCCGGACAAACTCCAATGACACCAGGTCATCGACGGTGTAGCCGTCTGGGAAGGACACCTCGCCGAAGTCGAAGTCCGCGACCGACTTCACGGCCGGGAATTTGGCCTGCCTCATGAGCCTTGCCTTCCTGTTCTCCTCCCTGGTGGCGTTCTCGCTCCTGATCAGCTCGCATGCAGCCACCAGCTGGCCTCGCGTGGCATCCTTGGAAAACGCCGCGATCGTCGACTTGGTGAAGTACATGGTCCTGGCCAGCGCGGCGAACTCCGCCTCGATCTGGCCCCTCGTCATCTGCTCGATGTCCATGGCTAGGCCTCCTTTGCGAAGACGGCGTCGTACATCCCGAGGTCGGGGCTGTCGTCGTATGCGATGGACCCTTGGCCGTTCGCCGTGCATGCGGCAGCCAATGCGACGTCAGCGCGGCTGGGGACGCCGCCGTCGGCGCCGAGCGCGGCCATCGCCGCTACCGCGGCCTCGTAGCCCGCATCCGCGCTGACGTCGCGAAGCATCCTGAGCATCGTGCCCCTGTCGGCCCTGCCCATGGAATCCATCGACCTGGCCAGCGATTTCGGCAAGGTCGCCCTGACGGCGCTGTTCTGCCATCCGCCCGGCTTCCTGCAAAGGAGCGCCAGCTGCGACATGGGGTCGCTGGCCTTGGTGGGCGCATCCCCGTATGCTCGGTCGAAGGCGGCGATCTGCGTGCCCTCGCCGTCGTAGAAGGCTACCCGGAATGCGCCCAGCTCGACGATCACCCTCTCCTCGCCGTGGTCCGGCCCGAGCGGGTAGCGGTGTCTGCCGTCGAGGCACGCGTCGCCGTACTTGTCGGTCTTGGCCGTGACTATCTTCGCGACGCGGAAGGGCTTCGCCGGCAGGTCGGCCATGGCCACGCAGTCCTCCATGAACAGCTGGCGCTCGGGCTCCCCTTTGAGGTAATGGTCCTTGCCGGCGCGATCCAGGCACCTGCCGAGGATCCGCTTGTTGTAGGCGGGAAGGCTGTCGATGCGGGGAACGGGGACGAACAGGTTGCGCCGGATGGCCCCGACGGCATTCTCCACGGAGCCCTTCTCGTGGCCGGAGTTGGGGTTGCAGAAGGAGAAGTCGAACCCGTAGTGGGCGGCGAAGCGCGTGAACGTGTCGGCGGTGCTGACAACCTGGCCGACCCTTCTGCCGACGCCCGTGGCGTTGTCAAACACCAACCGGGTGGGCACGCCCCCGCAGAACTCGAACACGGCCTTCAGGCCCTCGCAGACGCATTCCGACGTCTCGCCCCAGAAGCATTGCGCCAGCGACACGTTGGAGAACGGGAAGGTGACCACCAGGTAGTGCACCTCGCGCATGACGCCCAGCACCCTGAAGTCGCACACGCCGAAGTCGACCTGCCCCTCGCCGGGCGCCCATTCGAGGTTGAGGAACTCGTCTTTGGCGCCTTTGAGCTCGGCTTTGCGCTTCTTGACGTAGGCCTGGACGATTGTGTAGCTGCCGTCGTAGCCGCATTCCGCGACGAGCCGGTCGAATACCCGCTGGGCCGTGTGTCGCTGCTTGGGGCGCCGCTTCCTGTCCTCCGCAAGCCAACGATCTATCGTCGCCTTGAACGGGTCAAGCTTCGAACCGCGCCTCTTCCTGGGCTTGACCTGAGGGGAGAAGTCGTCCATGTCGCGGTATTTGCGCACCGTGGGCTCGGAGATTCCCTCCTCCCTGGCTATCTGGGCGACGCTGTCGCCACGGGCAGCGCGCTGCTTGATTGCTAGAATAGTTGACATGCCGATCATTTCCTTTCCGGCCTCCTTGAGTCGATTACCGAAGCAATGACTAAGTTAGGCCATCCGTTGGAGGTGGTCGGCGCCTTTGCTTATGAGGCGAAACAATCGTCGTGAAACCCGAAACTTTTATCTCGTGATTTCCTAAAAATAAAAGCTATCAAAAACACACTCGGGCGATCTCGGACCTCGAGCGCCCGGCGGCATCCATCGACCGTATATCATTCACTGTGTCCAGGGGCACGGTCATCTCCTCCATCCTTCCCGGGCGGGCTCGCCAAAGTAACCGCCCGGGGAAACCATACGGCGAGGGCCGCGCCCCCGGTCCCCGGGGCGCGGCCCTCTTGCCTAAACTGCTCAATTTTTCGTGCTCACGGTGCTCATTTCCCAGTGATCACTCGGACCACTTCTTAGTGAACATCAACAGTCTATTCCGTTATTCTTCTAGGCTAGGCAAACATTTCACCTGTTGGGTCCCATATATAACAGCTGCATGCATCTCTCCGGGAGGCAAGGGGAAGCAGAGCTCGTCCAAAGAGAGCTAGAGAACAACATCATCAAGCATATGATTGAGGTGTCGTTGAAGGAATTCGGCTGGGAATAGGCGGTATTTAATCCTAGAGGCTGCGGCGCTCCCTCTGCTGTAGATATTTGCTTTTAAGGGACGTTGCGATGGAAAGGAGCCATTAACGATATGTAAGCGTTTAAAATCAAGTTTAGTTATATTTTATTACGATATAGCAAAGAACTTCGATTCGCGCTAGGATATTTCTTATTTCACGCAAGGAGATTGTTAATGGTAAGAATTGCACAAATCGTTCTTCGACGTTTCAAGAATATCAACTATGGGGAAATCAATTTCACTAAATCAAAGCCCGGTGCTCAATTTCAGGCCGGCGCAGATATTATTGGCATTTACGGCCAGAACGGGTCGGGTAAAACGTCTGTGATCGAGGCTATCGAACTCATTAAGACGCTTATGACTGGCGAGGCCTATGATACGGACGTAGTCCTGGATTACTTCTACCCCGGAGAGTCCTCATTTTCTATTGAATTAACTTTTAACGTTAAAACAGTAGATAAGGTTTTTACCGTTCAATATGACGTTACTTTTTCGAGAAAGTCTCGCCTGGTCTGGATCTCCCATGAGCGTCTTATCTCCAAACAATTTGACGACAATCGTAAAAAATGGGATTCAAAGCGGTCGCTATTTGAATTGGATCAAGAGGCTCCGGAGGCCGCTGCCGTTCTTTTGCCCAAGAGTAGCTGGAATTATTTGTTAAATTCCGATCAACAGCTTAAAATGTCACTTCTCGTTTCTCTTGGTGTGCACCAACAGGGTCATCTATCGCCCATGTTTGCGTTGCAGACGTATAAGTATTTACGTTCGCTTGAGTTGTGCGATTTCGGGCTTTATAAGGCAGATTTACCCCCTTCAAACCTTGTTTTCAATGGCGATATATTCAACTTGCAATCTAAGTCATTTCAAACTGCCCATAATAAGACTCTAGTTCCTCTTATGGACATTATCACTGAGTTATCTTGGTACTTTATCTCTAGAGTAAATGTGTTTACCACATTGGCGAACGCGACGTGTAGTCTCAATTTCTTGTCCATGGACATTCTGGATGAACGAGGATATGGGCGAAAGGGACACCTTTCTGTCAATTTGTTTGAACCTGGCGTCTTAAAAGAAGATGACTTTGAGGTAGTTTCGTCAGCACTTAAACGCGTGAGTGGCTTGATTGGGTCACTGGTGCCCGGCCTTTCCGTAAAAGTGCGCGAGGTCGGTACTCAACTGATGGATGAGGGGGATACTCTCGCTAAACAAGTCGAGTTTCTTTCGTGCAGAGATGGCGTGGAAATTCCTCTTCGATGCGAGTCTGAAGGTATACGAAAACTGATTTCTTTTTCGCTCCGTCTTATGGAAGTTCATTCCTACTCTGATTCTTTTTTGGCTGTGGATGAACTTGATTCCGGTATTTTTGAGTACCTTCTTGGTGAACTGCTTTCGGTTATTGAGTCGTTTGGTAAGGGTCAGCTTCTATTTACTGCGCATAATCTTCGTGTTCTCGAGCTCTTGCCTACTTCCGAAATAGTATTGGCAACGTCCGATCCCAACAACCGTTTCGAGCGGTTTAAGGGTGTCAAGCCTACCAATAACCCCAGAGATCAATATCTAAGAACTGTTAGCCTTGGAGGCATTGGGTCGCACATTTATGTACCTACAAACAAGTATCAAATTGACGCTGCATTGTGTTTGGGCGGGGGCGAATAATGGCCTCTCCTAAAATTGTTCTCTTTATTGTCGAGGGAAGGACTGACGAACTTGCCCTTGGTCAAGTTTTGTCAAAATTGGTCGGTGACTCTTCGGGATGCGGTGTTAAATTCGGTATTACTCGAGGCGATATTACGTCCAGCTATGTATTTGGCGAAGAACCGAGCTCGTCGACCATTAAGAAGCGCGTGCAAAGTACTGTTCGTTCGTTTTTAGAGAGAGATAAACTTAGCTGGAACGATCTTAGTTCCATCATTTTGATAACGGATACTGACGGTGCTTTTGTTGAAGATACTCTCGTTTGGTTTAATCAAGAAGAACCATCTCTTCGTTATTTTAACGACCACATTGAGACAGGGGATGCTGGCAGCCTGCGTCGTAGAAACAAATGTAAATCTTCTTGCCTGAAGGTTTTGGTGTCTACTCATTTCATGACTTACGCTAGACGAAAGGTGCCTTTTAGAGTCGCCTATATGTCAAGAAATCTTGAACACGCGCTTTCTGACTATGCTCAAGAAGCATCAACAGAGAAAAAGGTTGAGCTTGCTCGTAGGTTTACGGGAAATTACGGATTGAATACAAGTGAGTTTTTGGATCTTCTTGCGGAAATTGCGCCACCGGGAACGTATCAAGATAGCTGGAATTATATAGCCGAGCAATCCAATTCATTAGAGCGCGGATCTAATATGAAACAAGTGCTGGATGAGTTAGTTGTCGATTCTGTTATTGCGAATTGATGTAGCGATTTAGGCTCAGCGGACATTGAATTGTTTGAAAATGGTGTCTACGGGTCGCTCAGTTTTTCGAATGAGTTGCTATTGTTCGCTGTTCGACATAACAGTTTGCATCGAATTGCCTAGCGAGCAGCCGTAGGCCCCGGGTGACTCCAGAATCAATCTTTCGTTTTAGTAACCGCTCAAAGTAGTCGTACCGCACGGAGCCGATTTGGCCGTCGGCGCACCTGAATTCATTGATCATCCGTCTGGTAATCACGACAGTGTTGTCAACAATGTCACTCTCCCGTACCGTGAACATGCAGTGGATCAGCAAGAGTCGGTTGGCGTGCATGCCGCGGGCCTCGACTTTCCCGGCGCTCGTGACGAGTTTTCTCGCGGGGCGGCCGCTGTGGCAAGCATCCCGACCCGCTGTCCTCTCGTAGCGCTCGGCCCCGACAAGCTCGGACGCCTCCTTGTCGGGTGGCGCGTTGAGCGCCTCCTCGACGGTCTCCCTCACGAGATTCTTTATGTCCTTACGCAGTGAATCCTCGTCGACTGATACGATGTTCGCAGACACGGCCCGTGCCCCCTTCGTCGGTGATTTGTTGTTTAGTCGCTAGAAATCATATGACGGGGCGCGGGCCGTGTTCCGCTATGCGGTTGTCAATTTGCGAAAGAAATTATGCGTCACCGACTCATCATGATGAAGCAGTGCATAGAGAACGGTGTGGACCTTATCGTCATTGATGAAACCCATGCTGACGAATACAAGAGCTGGATGGAGATTGCGCAGACACAGGGCAACTTCCGATACTTCGATGAGGTCCCGCGGAAGTGCCAATCTCCCTTTGACGCGAGGATGCACGAGATAGGGGCCGATATCCTCATTCAATATACCCCGGAGACGCTCGAGGAGGGAAAACGCTCGGTCGACCACTGCACCCCCTCGACCTCGAAAATCCAGGCAGACCTGAAGAGCCTCGATAATACGAAATGGGTAGCAGGTGCGTCTTCGAATACGGAGCACAATCCTCACGGAGTTTGATTGGCGATTTAACAGACCCTTCTTTAAAGCGTCCTTCCGCAAACCAGAACACTGCGATATTTCGCTCCACCCAACGCAGAGGCACAGGTAACCAACGTGATGACGGAATCGGTGTCGCCGATATCCGATTTTATGCCGGCGCAATTGGACAGCGTTTTGAGCCAGGCGCCGAAATCTGATTCCCCGGCAAAATCAAATCTGAGCAGCACGTCGTAGCTCATCGGCACCCTTAAGCCAGTCCACCTATCCGCTTTGGGCCTATTTCGTGGCACCGCAGCCGGAGCATCGGTAGCCGATGAGGACCTGTTTGGTCCCGGTCTGCACCTGATATGTCTCCTGATGCGTTACCGCCTCATGGTGGATGGTTGTATAGTCGTCAACAACGGTATAACTTGCGTGAGTCGCTTTTTGGTGTGCCCAAGCGTCTGCATCATCCGAAGTGATGTAGCCATCTGAGAACTGATAATGAGAGCCGCTTAGAACCTGCTCGTCCCATGCGTCCTGGTCTACAACAGTTCGACTACGGGTCTCGTATACGGGGTCGTTGCGGTACTGCGCCTGCCATGTATGCTCATGGGACGGCTTGCCGGAGGAGCCGGAATAAACTCACCGTTAGTTGAAATAATTTGTTCAGAGTTGCCAGATTGTTGGATAATTGAACAAATGGCCAAACGAGTCAGGAGGGTCGAATCATGCCCGAACACGAGAAGCGCACGACGCTCCACCTGTCCATAACACTTGCCGACAAAGTCGCCCTGAAGACTATGGCAGCCGAGCGCGATACGACCGTGTCGTCGTTGATCCATGAATGGATTGAGCGTGAGCGCGTGTCTGAGAAATCCGATGAGTAGCAAAACGAGGTCCGTTGCAGGAAAATATCCCGTACTGCTTCCGAACGGCAAATGCATCGGGTTCTACCTGATTAGGGAGATGGACGAGGTCTTCGGCAAGGGCGAAGTCCAGATGAGGAGCCAGGGGTTCACCGTCAGTTATGCCGCGGCCTTCCGGGCCGGGATACTGTCTGAGTGGCAATACGAACGTGCGACTTCAGGGCGAGATTGGAATCGTTCCGCGACGGAGACGGGCGGTGTCCGCTCGGTAAGGATATCTGAGCTGCCGTCGAAGAAAAGGCAGCAGGATATGTCCGAGCAGCTCAAAATGAAAGCCGCCGAGAGGTGGAGCGACGTTCTCGTAGTGCGGGCGGTTGAGCCTCGAAAGAAGAAAAAGAAGAAGCGAGGTGATGGCTCGCCCCCAAGGCCCCGCAGCGATTTCTCGAACGAGAGCGACCGCAGTGCGTTCGACGCGAACCGAATGAGAAAACTGGCAAAGCCCCATCTCGTCG
>ENA-OPSD01001221-OPSD01001221.1-human-gut-metagenome-genome-assembly--contig:-NODE-1221-length-20883-cov-3.564288_pt1 | contig 20883 bp, 9 predicted proteins | sample MGYA00241453_ERZ501898 | MGnify/ENA primary metagenome ERZ501898 (study PRJEB25962, sample SAMEA2042226) | human gut metagenome | biome: human gut; feature: human-associated habitat; material: faeces... | reverse complement strand
CCTGCTTTCTACGGCCAGGGAAGCGGCCCCTTACACCAACATTCGGCACGCGATCGGCAAAACAAGCATCCAAGTACCAAGAATTATTTTCATTTAATAAGTCCCAATTGATTGGCCAATTGATACACGACGGATTTACGCAAGAGCAAGATGGATGCGGTGCAGCAAGCATCGGACTATAACCGCAAAAATAGCCAATAGAATCTATAGCAAAAAAGGTCGGCCCTCGCTCTTATACAAACAGCGAGGGCCGACCTCTCTAATGAAACGAGACTAGTACTTCATACCAAGCACAGACGCAAGAGATAGGACCCCATCATCGGATACGGCACTCGTTCCTCCCACAACATAAGCAGCGCTAACCTGGCCGTAATACTGCTTTGCAAGCGATACGGCAGCATCGGAATCTTGGCCGACAAGAAGAACGGGTGAAGAACTCTTGCCTGCAAGAGCGCCAGCAGCAAGAGCATCAGGGAAATTGATGCCCGTAGCAAATACGACACCATCAAACTTAAACCCATGGTTCAGCTCGTACTCGGCAATCGCTTTGCTCGTTTCAAAGCGAGTGGAGCCAGACAAGCGAGCCACATCTAGGATACCTACGTCAGACAGCTGAGACTCGACCTTCGTAGGAACTGCACTTGTCCCGCCAACAATAATAGCGCTGGTAAAGCCTCTAGCGTGAATTTCATCAAGTAAATCGCCGTCAAACCCAGAGCCAGGATCACTCAAAACAATAGGAGCGCCCGACTCAAAAGCATATGGACTGACCGACAGAGCGTCGGCAAAATTAACGCCGGTAGCAACTATCAGTGTTTTAGAGCGACCGGATGTTTCCTCAAGCAGCTTAAGAGCAGTGCCGTATCTGGTGCTGCCCGCAATCCTTGTGACTGCGCAACCACTGCCAACCTTCTTGCCTATCTGTGACTTTACAGTGTCGGAAACAGCGCTCGTCCCGCCGATTATATAAACCTTAGCTGGAAGCAAAGAACTCAATCTCGAAGCGACCTCGGGAGATAGCGAATCGGGGTCAGTAAGCAGGATGGGAGCGTTCTCGTCCCCCGCGAGCGTGGCAGCAGCAAGAGCATCAGGGAAATTTATACCCGAAGCGACTATCGCCGTTCCACCCTTCTTCCAAGAACCAGCATCGACAACAGCACCCATGGTTTGATATCTCGTGCCACCGGCGAGTCTGCTAAGCGTAGCGACTACCTTTCCTGAAACCGACCGTGTTATAGTCCCTGTGCCGCCGACAAGCGATGCGGTCAAAGTGTAGTCTCCGCCCTTTTTGGCTGTAATTGTCGGTGTATTGCTATCAAGCGCAACAGTTCCAGATGAATCAGCATCCCAGGAGACACAATCATCAAGAATGAAAGTGGTGGCCCACGACCAAGGCTGAACGGTCAAAGCGTAGCGTTGCGAGGAACCAACGCCGAGACTTGTGTCGTTATTCCAAGTGCGCTCAGAGCCATCGGGGGTAACAGGAACAAGATTTAACGTGCTGCCCAATTCGTCAAGACCCTGTTTTGTATAGTCGATCTTAGCCACCGTCGAAGCACAATCAGAAGGCTGGTCGCACGCGCCAGCCGCGCCAACACCAAAGCATTGAACCCAATAGTACGTTCCCGACACATTAACACAGCCAATACCAACCGATCGATAATCAGAATCAAGTATGTTGGCGCGGTGGCCAGAAGAGTTCATCCAGGAATCCATCGCATCCTCAGGTGACCATTGGCCAGAAGCAATATTCTCGCCGACCATCTTGCTCGACGCCGAAAGACAGCTCTCACCAGTTGGGCGAGTATGACTAAACCCAATAGAAGTTTCAAATGCACGAGCCATAGCAGCATCAAGAAGGCCACTATCCATTTGGAGCGCGTTTAAACCCCGCTTTGAACGCTCCTGATTAATAAGATCTAGAACCTGATATGCCATGGAGTAACTTATATCACCTTTGACACTCAGCTGGTCGACTAAGTAGTATCCATCTGAACGCTCCGTAAGATAAGACGGATATTTTGGTGTAAAAGAGCAGCCATCAAACGCCTCGTTCGAAATGAACGTGCAGCTGTCACCAAAGCTAAAGTCAGAAAGAGCGGTATTGCTAAAGGCAAGACGATTGATTCTCTTTAGATTCTTACCGCCAGTAACGCTAGCCAGGCTTTTGCAGTCGGCAAATACGCCGTAGTTAATTTGCTCCAAGGAATCGGGAAGGTCAATACTCCGAATTGCCGATCCAGCAAAACAGGAATTACCGATTACGCGCAGCTTTGAACCAAGGCGAACATCCTTGAGCTTTGTGCAACCATAGAAGCACTCCCAGCCTGCCGATTCACCAAGTTCTGTCAGGTTATTACTTATTGTAACGTCTGTAAGATCGGCGCATTTTTCACAGATAAGACCTTGAACGTGAGTGACCGAATCCGGCATTGAAAGTTCAGTAATTGCAGTTCCGTAGAGACAGCCACCCTACATATGAGTAAGGCCAGAGGGGAGCGTGATGCTCGAAAACGTTTTATTCAACTCCATCGACCACTGCCCAGGAATTTGAACAGACGAAGGAACGACATATTGGCCACCGCCCAGATCGCTATACTGCGCATACAGAATCGTGCCGTCTTTAGACAAAAGGGCACCGTCAACGGTCTCATAGTTCCTTGAGCTGGGCGAAACGTTGAACTTAAGTCCAATGGGAGCGCCCGGACAGGGATTAAAATGCCTCAAAACATCGAATTCATTATTGCCCGACACGACGTGCTCTAAATAGAACATAGGCCCAAGATCATCGTTGAGCGTAAAACTTTTCATGAGCGTATTGGCGAACGCATCATGCCCAAGCTCTTTAAGTGCTTTAGGAAGAACAAATGAAGTAAGCGGCGTATTGTAAAATGCACTCTCCCCTATTATTTCAAGTTGCGAATTGTCCGGAATTACGACTGACGATACCCTAGAATACGCGAAACCATAAGCTCCAATTTCACGTATCGAAGCTGGAAACTTAACCTCCGTCACGCAATTTGGTAAACCATCATAGAAGAAGCTGACCTTACACATCGGCAGCCCATCAAGCGTGGCGGGAAGATCTATCGAGCTATTTGACCCATAATAGTGATCAATCACATATATTTGCTCATTGCTAGAATTGACGCTCTCGTAGTATGACCAATCACCAGACCTAATGGAATCGCTTGACATCAAAACTGGGGCATCCTCACTTGGAGTGGCATTCACATCATAGCCTGCCGGTGAATTGGGCTCGACGGGCTCCCCATTCGGCCCATTCATAGATCCTATTGCACTAGCTTCATCTTCCGCCACGCTTTCACGCTTAGCTTCCGCCTCACCGACAACCTTCTGCTCAGAGGGTTCATCTGTCGCAAAAGCGACGACGGGCAAAAGTCCTTCCAGCGTTAAGAATAGGGATAAAATCAGCACAAGAAGCACCTTGGATCGAACAATCCTCTTTCTCATAGGGCCCTCCTTTATTGACAAAAAACAGCAGTGAAAGCAGTTGGCACGGCCTTACATATTTTTTAAATATCCAACATTAAAGGGTCATGACAAATAGCGTTACAACCATGTTGTACAACAGGCAATAAAAAGGGTGAATACAGCAGAAATAGAAAGAGTATGATTGAAAGGCCAGTCTCTGAATAGCCCGCTTTCCAGCGTCTTGCATCGAAAGGTGGACCCAAAATGAAGAAACCCGCGCCCGTCTTATTCATAAGCAGTTTACTTACCATACTTGCCTTATTTGTTGCCCCCTCGCAAGCGGCGGCATACAACGCCAAGGGCATCACCAATTCAACCGGTCTTGCGTACGACGACGTCTACGGCGTTGTAAACGACAGGGCAATCATGAAGTCCAGCAGTGGTTCAATCGACCTTGTCGACTCTGAAGGTGCCATCAAGCGAGCAACAAAGAACGGCATCGATTGGTATATTAACGATGCGCCAAAGTGGTACAACCCATTGGAATCCGCGTTGGCCACCTTCAGCAACGGCTACATCACGCTTTCCAACAACGATACTGACAACGGCAACTCTTTTACGTGCGCCTTGGCAGACGCAGCAACAGGCAAGGACCTTTTTACCCTTAACAAAACCACAGCCGACATTGCCGTCTCGCCCGACGGCAGCAGATATGTAGTCGCAAACTACAACCTAAACACCGTGACGCTTTCGCTCTACAAAGGTCACTCATCCACTCTTCTGGACACCATCGACATTCTGGGCACAACCGATGTGACTGTAGATTGGACCAATAGCGCAAATGAGTTCTTGGCAACCATCACGTTTATAGAAGACGGCGACGAACACATTAGCGAAGATCCCGAGAAACACTACTACACCATCGATGGAGACAAACTCAAGGAGACCAAAGACCCCACGAGCGCAAAGACCACAGTGCAGGGCAAGAACCACAATGGCGAATCGTTTACGGTCACAACAAGCGCCGCAACCAACCTCGCATCGATAACCTATAACGGAACGACGACAACCCTGCCGAGCACCTACAGCGAAGTCAACGTTCAGGGTGACTATATTTTTACCACAGAAGACAAAACGCTCATCAAAGAATGCTTCGACTACCGCGGCACCAAGGTCACCCTGTTCAAGAGCTACAGATCAGTCGTCGCCTTCCCCGGAGCCCAAAAGTATCTCTGCCATATATATGAGCCCGTAAACGGCAGGTACGTTCACCGATTCCTCGTGCTGTCATACGACGGAAAACAGATTGTCAGCGTCTCGAGCAACGACGTGACGGGTGACTCCATCGAGGAAGCGAACCTGACCACCTGCGGCAAATATGCGCAATTAAATTACAACGATGGCTTTACGTGGTACTCTGCGCTCATTAACGAAAACGGAAAAGTCCTCTTAACAGGTTTTGAGAACTGCACTCTCGTAAACGGCTACGTCATCGTCACCGAAGACGCTGAAACCGAATACGCAGAAACATATGTCTACAACTCCGACACGCTCAATTTCATCGGAAGCGTTGAGGCCAGCGATTCGCTTACGCCAATCACGGTCAACAAAAAGACCTACTTTGTTGCAAACCCCGTCGACAAGGAGACCTCTGCAGCCACGGCGCACGTCTACGATCCCCAAAACGAGCTTAAGCCCCTCACGATTGGCACATACTCCGTCGCAACAATTAAGACCGAGACGTACAGGACGAACAATTCCCCGTACAACCCTTCCACCAAGGCCTGGTGGGCCCAGGACTCTCGCGGATACTGGGGCTTGGTCAAAGACAACGGCACCGTAATTGTTCCGTTTAAGTATTCCGAGTACTGCGATTTGAACCTTTCCGATTCCAAGGTATTGGTTAAATCAAACGGCAAATGGTGGTTCTACGACACAACTGAGACCAGCAACCCCAATCCTGATCCGACGCCCGATCCCACTCCCGACCCCACTCCCAATCCGGATCCCCAGCCTCAGCCCAACCCCGATCAAAACGGCCTGCGCCGCATCTTCGGCCAAACAAGGTATCAGACGATGGCCGCACTCGTCGAACAGGGTGAATGGGACCAGGGCGGCACCGCAATCGTTGCATCAGGTGCCAATTTTCCCGATGCGCTTTCCGCATCTTCGCTGGCTGGACTCTTGGATGCCCCCGTCATCCTTACCGAAGACTCAGAGCTCAGCACCAATGCATCAGATGTGCTCAAAAGGCTTGCACCTACCAGGGTGTATGTCATTGGTGGCGAAAGCGCCATTAGCGACTCCGCCTATAAGCAAATCCAGAATATCACAGGAAAGAATTGCACAGTTGAACGCATCGCCGGCCAGACTCGTTACGAAACGAGCATGAAGATCGCAAGCCATCCGGCCTTTAAACAGGCCAAGACGGTAATCATTGTTACAGGCACCAATTATGCCGACGCCCTATCGATCAGTCCTTACGCATACAAGAGGGGCTATCCGATCCTTCTCTGCGATCCCGTGAAGGGCTTAACAAATGGAGAGTACGACTTTGTGCACAAGATGTGCTACGACCACGCAATCCTTGTCGGAGGCACTAGCGCTGTACCTCAACATGTAGAAACCCAGCTCAAGTGGCTTGCGCTTAACGATCAGATCAGACTTTCCGGTGCGACAAGGTACGAAACGAGCGCCGAAATCCTCGACTTTGAAACCCATACCACCAGTCTCGACACCAACGGAGTGTTCTTGGCAACCGGCAATAACTTCCCCGACGCCTTGGCAGCCGGCCCCGTTGCCGCCAAGAAGGGTACCGTTCTCCTGCTTGTCGACCCCGGCATGCAAACCACATGCAAAACGCTAGACGAGTACAAGGGCTCGATCTCGAATGCTTATATTGTAGGGGGAACGGCAGTCGTTCCCCAGAATGACGCCCAAACCCTCGCAGAGGCTCTCGGCCTAAAGGTTCTATAGTTAGCCACCTATAAGCAGGTTGTGCCTATAGGACAAAAGCCCCCTTGAGGAAACTCGATACACGAGCTTTCCTCAAGGGGGCAATTTCATGCCAAGAGTCATCAAAGTCGCACTAAAGCCTAGTCAAGACAAGCATCTAAGTTGTCATCACGAACGAGATCGGCAAACGGTTTGGGTAAAACGCCATTGGCTTTAAACTCACCAAGAAGGCTTGCCATAATCACATCATTGCCTCCCGCCTCGGTATTAACGTGACATAGGGCAATTTCCTGAGTATCGGGCACATATTCCAAAAGCTGATCGGCTGTTGCGGCAACAACGGGAACACCGGCAATGGTCTCGATTACCTTAAGCCATACGTCGTCGGCTACAAGACAGTGCTTCTTGATAAGATCGGCATCGTAGGTCATAGGCGGAAAGAGCTTGGGATCGAACAGCGTGCCAGCACCCGTAGTTGCGAACAAGCGCATCGAGGGACGACCTACCAGCCCTTCATAATAATGTGGGGCCTCATAAATCCACTGGTCGTATGGTTTAAGCGAGCCGTCGTCATTAAACATAATCAAATGCGTGCGCGAAGCCACGATAGCATCGGGATGCAACGCATGGCACGCCAAAAGCGTCTCGATCATGTTCCTGCGATAGATAAGGTCATCGTCAATTGTGACCACAAGGTCATCTGGAAAGTCGCGAAACGCCCAGTAATACTTCTTATGCGGTTTTAAGTCTTCGTCCACCCATCGAATCTCAAAGTCGTTCCAAAGCATTTCTTTGAGCGAATCGGGCAGGTCGGCTTCCCCATTGGGAAAATCGCTCTTGGCAAGGTAGAGCACGATTTTATCGGGAAGCCGAGACTGCCCAAAGATAGACCTTAGCGTCATCCAGATGGTATTCATCCGGGGAGGATACGACGTAAGCGTCACGATAACGCGGCGATCACCAGAAACACGCGTGCGCACATGCGAGAGAGCGCGACGCAGTTTATTCTTCTTATCGGCCACCCACGAAACATCGGACATACATCTCTCCCCCATCGATACCATCCGCAACGACTTGCATTTGTCTAACAATTTTCCGCGGATGGGACGGTCGCGTCAATGCAAAGATACGTTAATAAAGATCAAGACCCAGCGTACGAGCAAGAGACAAGGCATCAGTCGCCGAAACAGCACTCGTGCCGCCAACAACAGTTGCAACATTGACTTTACCGCGGTAATTCGCAAGAACGGTATGGGCGTATTCAATGCCAGGATCGACGAGCAGCAACGGGGCGCGCGACTTTCCCGCAACAGGACCCGCGGCAAGCGCATCCGGGAAGTTCCTACCCGTTGCCAAGTATACGTTCGAGACGTTCATACCAGCGCTCACGGCATGCGACATAATCTTGGCGCTCGTCTCGTAACGCGTGGCTCCGGCAAGACGCGTGATAGAGCTAGAGGAGATGCCAGCGCCCGTCAGCTGCTGTTTTACGCGTTCGGGAACAACAGCAGTACCGCCAACAAGAATCGCACGCTTAAAGCCAGCCCCAGAAATGTAGGAGATTGCGTCGGCAGAAAGTCCGTTGGAGCCGCACAGGAAGATAGGCGCCTTATAGGTAAATGCAAACGGGCTGACGGACAGCGCGTCAGCATAGTTAAACCCGGTAGCAACGATCAAGGTATCGGAAGCAGTGCTCTTTTGACGCACGCGCTTGGCAATTGCAAGACTCGTCTCCAGACGCGTATTGCCTGCGATACGGAATACCTTGCAGCCATCAGCGGCATAATATGCAGCGGTATCGACCGTCGCCTTCGAAACAGCCGCTTCACCGCCAACAACATATATAACCTTAGGGCTCAGCTGCTCAATCATGTCGGCAGCATCGACAGAAAGCGAATTGGGTTCGGTGAGGACGATAGGCGCATCGTAGGCGCCGGCGAGCGATGCCGCAGCAAGGGCGTCGGGATAGTTAGAGCCACTCGCAAGTACAACGGTACGCCCGGCCTTCCAAGGTGCGTTGGGAAGCAGCGCGGCCATCGTTGCATAGCGCGTCCCGCCGGCAGTGCGATACATGCCAGGCACAGGGCGGGCGGGACCCTTATATTCCGGATATTCGCGATTGACATAGTCGGCATATGGACTCGTATAAGCGGCAGCCCATCCATAATGATTAAGCTCATCGCGCATCGTGTTGTCACAACGCAAGAACAGCTCGTGGCTCACATCGCGGAAATAGCCGCCGTCGTTCCCTTCGGGATATGTTGACGTATGCAGAATGGGATCGTCCCACGTAACGTCCACGTGATACCAGCCGTTATTTTCCATCTGAACCATATTCCATGCATGCCGCATAGAATCGCTGCCCACATATACTGCAGGAACGCCAGCGCGCCTCAGAAGCAGCTTATAGGCAAGCGAGTAACCCTGGCAGACGGCTTTACCGTTTGCAAGTGCACCATACGCCGTGCGTGAAGGAGATATTGCCTCATCCGCGGCAGACCTATCATAGACGCAATTACGCACTAGATAGTCATGGAGTGCTTGAACGATCTGGAATCGCGTAGCGTTGTTGGGAATCCAGGTCATTGCCTCCGAGACCTTGGCCTCGGTCGCATTGATAACATCCGGAACCGTATTGGTGGGAACCACGTAATACAGCGAAATTGAAGTCAAACGCTCAGTGCGCTGCGGACTGCTGTTCCCATTGGAATCTATATACCCAAATCCAAACTGCGATGCGGCCCAATAGTATTCAGGGTCGACTGCGACGACACCCAAGGCATCCCAGAAATCGCCAACGGTATAGCCATCATCGGACACATCGACAGAAGAAAGGCAGTTGCCCCATCCGGCGGTAATGCGAACAACAATCTCGGAAGCTGCCTTGGAAATGGACTCGCCATCTACCGAAGCCACCATGGCATCGGAGGCACCCGAGCCGTTACCGTCCTGTACAACGTAATCAAATGCATCGACCGTGTCATAGCAAATTGGCTCGCCATAACCCACCGTCGGAACGAAGGCAGACACCACCGTCAAGACTAGGAGCAATAGGACAGTTGGAGCTTGTTTCTTAACTAGCATGTCTCCCCCCTCGGGTCGAAAACATATGTCAATACCATTCTCTCCGGTAACGCGCATATTTAGACAACGCTTAGGTGTGGAGGGTCATTTGATTCGGTAAACGGTCAGGCCGCAAAGATATGTTGAGGAATCGAGAACGCAATGAGCAAAGGACAGCAATCCAAGCCGAACAAAAGACCCGCTGGTGTCCCATTTACGGGGACACCAGCGGGCATATCAAAAAAATACTTGGTAGCGAAAAACTACGCGCTTTTAACGCCAAGTGCTCTGGTGATCGATGCGGTTTCAACGTTGCCAATAGCACTTGTTCCGCCGACAAAGGTCACGCGCGACACCTGACCCCTGTACTTTGACAAGAAGCTGCATGCCTCACGTGCGCCTGGGTCAACGAGTAGCAACGGTACCAAATGCTTGCCCGAAACCGCGCCGGCGGCAAGTGCATCGGGGAAGTTCTGGCCCGTCGCCAGATAGGCGCCGTCCATGGTAAAGCCGATATCGGACTTAAGCTCAAACTCGGCGATCTTCGCACTCGTCGCGTAGCGGGTATCGCCCGAAAGGCGCGTAATTTTGCCGACGCCGTTATCCTTGAGCTGCGATGTCACCGATACGGGGACGGCAGAGGTGCCGCCGACGATAACGGCCTTTTTATAGCCCGCCGCCTTGATATCCTTAAGCGCCGAGCCCGAAAGGCCCGAGGAGGGGTCGGCGAGCACCACGGGGCTCCCCGTCGCAAACGCATAGGGGCTGATGGAGAGGGCGTCGGCATAATTGGTGCCCGTGGTGACGATTACCGTGTCGGATGCAGCGGAGAGCTGGTTGGCGACCTTGAGGCTGGTGTCATACCGCGTGTCTCCCGCAACGCGAATGATCTTTACGCCCGAACCGGCGACCTGGGCAACACGGCGCTCCACATCCTTCGAGACCGCGGCATCGCCGCCGATGATGTAGACGCGCGAGGGCTGCAGGTTTTGAATGCGCCATTCGGTCTCGGACGAAAGGCCATTGGGATCGGTGAGCATGATGGGGGCATTCAGATCCCCCGCAAGCGCCGATGCGGCCAGGGCGTCGGGGTAGTTCGCGCCGCTGGCCAACACGACGGTGCCCCCGCGCTGCCAATCGCCCCGGTCGAACAGGAGGCCCGCCGTCTCGTAGCGCGTATAGCCCGAAAGACGCGGCATACCGCCCACCACGGCGCGGTACGTGCCGGCCGTACACGGGGGAATCTCGCTGGCGGCGAAAACCTGTCCCCTTTCGTTCTGCCACGAGATGGGAACATCCCAAGAGCACTCACTGGGCAGGAATGAATCGGTACCGACAAAAACGAAGTTGCCGCCAAACTTGACCTCTTGTAAAGAAGTGCAGTCATAGAAGAAATTGAACATGTACTGAGCTGCAGACATATCGAATGAACTCAGATCAAGCCGCTTAAGAGAACTGCATCCCGAAAAGACGCCGTAGGCACTCGTAACCGAAGAGGTATCGAAGCCGGAAACATCAACCGACACAAGCGAGGAACAACCATTAAACATATTAGACATGTCATTGACGTTTGAAGTGTCAAACGATGAGACATCGACGGTCCTTAACGAGCTGCAGTTCTCGAACAAGCCCCGGATATTCGAAACATTTTTTGTATCGAAAGAGGAGAGGTCAAGGGTCTTTAAAGCCTTACAGTCTGCAAACATCCCATCCAGGCTCTCGACCTTGGATGTATCGAATTTCGACAAGTTCAATGACATGAGGGACGAGCAGCCGCGGAACATGGAGCTCATATCTACGGCATTCGAAGTATCGAGGACCTCGATGTTGATTGAAGTCAGATTAGAACAGCCATTGAACAAATTGTGTGCAATGGCGCCCGTACTCACGCCGTCGGCAATCTCTACCTTCTTAATCTGGTTGCGCAGCCTAAGCCATGCATATGTTTCTGGATTGGACGAGTAGTCACCAAAGCCGTTGCCCAAGACGCCCTTATCACCATGCTGCGGTTTGATGCTCAGGCAGCCCGAATCATCCAATTTCCAGAGGCAGGAACCGCATTGATTCCAGCTGTTCTTAATAGCATTCGTTTTCTGGGGCGTATACGTAGCGGCCACACCAGCCGGAATGCCATCGTTCTCATACGCCACGCCGTCAACAGAAGAGACCCAGCGGCCGGTCTTCGAGTTGCTGGGGAACGTTACGCTGACGTTAAAGCGTGAGCCGAGCGCGATCTCCGTCAGGGACGAGCAGCCGTCGAATATCCCGTACGCGGCCGTGACCTTCGAGGTGTCGAATGAGGAGAGGTCCAGGGACGCGAGGGACGAGCAGCCGCTGAACATCCAGCCCATGTCCGTGACGCCCGAGGTGTCGACGGCGCCGAAATCAATTGACGTTAAGTTGCGACAAGCAAAGAACATGTGAGAGAAATCACCCTTGAGCAAAATCTTGCCCAGGAACTTCACTTGTCTGATCTCCTTAACAAGCGAAGCCCAAGGGATCGCTGGACCCCAATAATCGGCTTCAATCGTTCCCGATACGTCATTCAGGGGCGCGACCGTCAGCAGACCGTTCCCATCGAGCATCCACTTGCACTCCTGGAACTCGTGCCATACGTCACGAGCAAGCGAGCCGTCATCCGAGCAGACGGCAGCATCGTCCGGAGAGGATGCATCGGAAGCGGTATCGGCCGCCGCGGAAGCGTCAAGGCCCTTGGCATCGCTGTCGGCTTCAGCCGATGTTTCGGGGGCGGCAGTCGCATCGGCGGACGTGGGGGCGGCCTGGACCTCGGCGTCAGGCGCGGACACACTCAGCGTCTCTGCCATCGCCCCGACGGGCGCCTGCTGGCAGAGGAGCGCGACCGTAACCGCGACCTGCACCGCGAGACGGCCACACCTGTGAATGGGCTTCATAGTGCAAACCTTTCTCTTTAGATAGCATCTTCCCATCATCATGATACGCCCGCCCGCGAAGAAAATGTTAAGCAACGAATGCGGACGGCAGGGAACGAAGCACGGATGCAAAAAGCGCCCGCCCGCCCTCGTTGCAGGAGGACCAACGGGCTCGGAAGGGGTGGACTGCAGACGCAGGGCTTCAGCTGGGAGCGGCTAGGCCAAGCGAATCCCCAGGACAGCCGCCACCCTGGCCTATCGGCCTCCAAGGCGGCCGCAACTCCGCCGAGGACCATAGCAGAGCACACCTCGCCCCTATTGTGTTTCGTCAATAGTTTTTGAGCAGAAGGGGATGCTGACGAAAATCCGACCCAAACCAGAGCGGATTGGAGGTCGACATCCCCTTCGAACCACTTCTTATTGCACATCAACAGTAGGAACGGCGCAGATAGCCCATCTATCTCTCAGCGGACGCCTTTAGACTATTAACCAGACTATCGGGTACGGCAGAAACACCACCAGCGATATACAAATCGGAAATACCGCCTTTCCTTTTTCCTAGCCAGCCCTGCGCCGCGTCTGAAGATTCATCTACAAGCAAGATTGGCGAACCAGACTGGGCCGCAAGCGGCCCAGCTGAAAGCGCATCGGGGAAATTGCTTCCAGCGGCACAATAGACCTTAGAAACACTCTTTGTTCCTACGATAAAATCAGCGACTTTTGCACTAGTTTCATAGCGCGTATTACCAGCCAATCGAGTGATATTCTTAACTCCACAAGAGCGCAATTGATTCTCGACTGCCTTCGGTACGGCAGCATAGCCGCCAACAATGACCATACGCTTGAATTCCGAAGACTTAATCGAATTGATAGTTTCCCTCGAAAGGCCGTCCGGACTCGACAACAAGATTGGTGCATGGTTTGATGCAGAATAAGGGGCAGCAGAAAGTGCATCGGCAAAGCCGCGGCCGGAAGCAATAATGCCCGTATCACTCATGGACAATTTACGATCAGAAATTGCACGGCACACATTAACCGCAGTTTCGTAGCGCGTATTACCCCAAATCCTAGTAATTATGGCACCAGGCGCCGTTTCTTTAACGCTGTTAATTACGTAGTCGTTAATGGCAGACGGTCCTCCAACTACAACGATTTCTTTAGGTTGATGTTTTTTAATCAACCACCAGGGAGAAGAACTTAAGTAGTTATGAGGGGTCAATGCGATCGGAGCGTTAAGGGCTCCGGCGAGAGCCGATGCTGAAAGAGCGTCAGGATAATTCTCTCCACTCACAAGCACGAGCCTATCGAAGGCACCGAATTGATTAACGATATATTCCGAAGTTTCATAACGGGTAGAGCCCGCAAAACGATGCACGTTGACGGCGAAATCCCACTTTGCGTAAACAGTCATATCGCTAGTTGGCGCATCCGTGTAATAGTCCCAAGGCAACTTCAGCCCAGGATCCTTAAACCAACCAACAAAACGACCGTTGCCATTGGTAGGTTTATTGTTGTCGACATATTGCCATACGCCGTAGGTTTTACCATACTCTGCCACATAAGGGGCAACCGATGATCCGCCATTTGATTCAAACGAAATTGTTACAGGAGCTCCTTTAACGTCAAACCAGACAGTCTTATCGTTTTTAAAGTTACCTTTTCCGGACACCGTTATTTTTCCAGATGAAGTATAGGAGCTAGTGTCATACGCGCACGTGAAATCAACTCCCTCAATTAAGTCATAGTCGCCCAAACTAGCTTTAACTTTGGGTCGGATAACCTGGCCGTGATACAGCTGCTGATCAATAGGGGCAATCGTAACATCGGACATACTCACTTTATTAATTTCAAATTCGAGCTCCTGTTTCCCCTTTACGACATTCGAAGTTACGATGCATGTCGCAGTTCCCGCGTTGATATTATTTCGATACTCAACGGTAGCGTATTCTAGGGGGAATTCATCATAATTCGAGTTACGTAAGGTCACTTCTGGCTTGTGCTCGTGGCCAGTGAAGTCGAGGCGGCCTATATGTCCTTGATTTGAATAATCGTCCAGAGTGCCGGCAATATAGATATTTGATTTTCTGCGAGCCCAATATCTCGCCTCAGAACTGCCGCTATCTGCAAGAATAAGCACACTGGAATCGAACGCCTCGTCACCGATCTTCGTCACACTCGATGGTACGTACGCCCACTTTAAGGGACAAGATCGGAACGCCGTGTTTGCCACGGTCTTAAGGCCCTTAGGAAGTCGAATGGTCTTTAGGCCATCGCCGTCAAAACAACCAGCGCCAATTTCGGTAACTCCACCGGGAATATCGATGGAGGCCAAGGCGGTGCAACCTCCAAATACACCAGCGGCGAGCTGCGTGATGCCAGTCGGCAAATGAACGGACTTCAAGGAAGCACAAGATGTAAAGGCAGTTTGATCGATCACCTTGCAGGTATCCGGAATATCAATACTTTCCAACGATGTGCAGTTAAAGAATGTAGCCATGCCAATGTATTTAAGGCTCTTTCCGAGGCTAATTCGCTTCAGATTTGTGCAGTGCGAAAAATCCATTCCAGACAGGATTAGCATCGTGTCTGGCAAAACAACACTTTCGAGCTCTTTAGCGCCATAAAAGGTTGAATTTGGAGCAATGGTACCAGCTGGGGCCTGGTCGGCAAGTCCAATAACAGTAAGTCCTTCTATCGAAGAAGGAATTACAAGATTCGGAGTCAGCGATTCGTATCCCACGATTTTTGCGCTAGAAGAACCATCCCTCTTCCACTTTAGAACCGAACCGTCCTTTGTGGTTACCGTTTTGTAATCGAGAACATTCTCTCCGTCTTGAGCAGCGGAAGCCGCACGCACTTCGGAGTCCGTAGCCTTCAAGCAATTAAACGCTTCTCCGCTATTTACGAACGATTCAATAGACGCTTCCTCGGCAAATGCTCCGGAAATACTTACGAACAGCATGGGAACAGCCATGGCCGTAATGAGAAATGATCGTTTCAAGAATCTTGTCCGTAACACAGCGCACTCCTTTGTTTGCCAGGCTCAACCGACACCAAATAAAACATTCGCGGCACCCGACCCCTGCGTAATGAAGAGGGCTTTCATAGCACGGGTCCTTCTTCTCGCGGGGCGTCAGCCATCCACACTCGATGTTACGCTCGGGCGCGAACCAAATGTTGAGCAACAAATGCGAGCGGCTGTTTTCCGACAACGAGCGGGCCAGCACATTTTTTAAATAGGACATTTCAATAAATGCTGTGCAACAAACACACGTCAATCTAAACCACACTGGGGAACGCTACCGGTTCGTCGAGGATATGAGACTCCATCACCCAACTGTCCACGAACGCGAAATCCTCGTGCAAACAGCGGTGCCAATACAGTCTATTGCGAATAACGCGGTAAGATAAGGCCTTGAACTTCCGCTATCGGAACCTTATATACGTCGACTTTGTTGGGGGACATTTATGAATATCACCGTCGCAGGCCTTGGCTATGTAGGCCTTTCGCTTGCCTGCCTGCTCTCCAAGCACAACGACGTGGTCGCCATCGATATCAACGAGCACAGGGTTGCCGAAATTAACAACGGCATCTCCCCCATTAAGGATTCCTGCATCGAGGCATATCTGGCAGATCGCCCCTCCACCCTGCAAGCGACAACGGACTCCGCCGCGGCTTACGCAAACGCGGACTATGTCGTCATAGCAACACCAACCAACTACGATGACGTCACCCACTACTTTGATACCTCAAGCATCGAAAGCGTCCTGGATTTAGTCAAAGAGCTCAACCCTAGCGCTGTCGTGGTTATCAAGTCCACCATTCCCGTTGGCTACACCAGGGACGTAAGCGCTAAATATCCTCAGCTCCAAATCATCTTCTCACCCGAGTTCTTGCGCGAGGGCCATGCGCTCGAGGACAACCTGCACCCCAGTCGCATCGTCGCCGGCATCACGAAGGCCGCCGACCGCAAGGCCGCCCAAGCCTTCGTCGATCTTTTGGACGAAGGCTCCGAGGATGCAGGAACAGAAATCCTAGTGACGGGCTCCACCGAAGCCGAGGCCATCAAGCTCTTTGCCAACACATATCTGGCGCTGAGGGTTTCGTACTTTAACGAGCTCGACACCTATGCCAAAAGTAAAGGCCTCAACACGCGCGATATCATCCAGGGCGTCTGCCTGGACCCGCGCATCGGGACCCACTACAACAACCCCAGCTTCGGCTACGGCGGGTACTGCCTGCCCAAGGATTCCAAGCAGCTCCTCGCCAACTTCCAGGACGTCCCCCAAAACCTGATTCGCGCCATCGTCGATTCCAACAGCACGCGAAAGCAGTTTATCGTCGATCAAGTTCTGGCGATGCAGCCGAAGGTCGTCGGCGCATTCCGCCTCACCATGAAGAGCGGTTCGGACAACTTCAGGCAGAGCTCGACACTCGATGTAATCGAGAAACTTAGGACTCACGGAGTCGAGGTTATCGTATACGAACCCACCAGCTCCCTCGATACACTCCAAGGCTGTCGCGTCGTCAACGACTTGGCCGCGTTTAAGCAAGCAAGCGATGTAATTATCGCCAATCGCTACGACAGCATTCTCGACGATGTGACAAACAAGGTTTACACGCGAGACCTCTGGCAGAGGGACTAGCACCAGTAAAAGTTGTTGCGCAACAGTTTTCACATTTCCCCTCATATACCCTGGAGTACATAGGCAACCTATGAGAGGTGGTTTTATGCGAAGCGAACAAGCGCAGTCAAAATGCTTCCTAGGAAGACTTTGCTTGCCCTTCTTGGGAGCCCTTTTTGTACTGGCATCTCTGCCGCTCTTCGCGACGGAAGCGCTAGCTTTACAGGTTAATGTCCAGCGCGTGGCAGGCGACACGCGCTACGACACAATGTCGGAATTGATTTCGAACGTTGGCGGATGGAGCGCATCCGATAAGGTAATACTTGCCAGTGGCGCAAATTATCCTGACGCATTGTCTGCCTCTGCGTTAGCCGGCGCATATGACGCCCCAATTATCCTTACAGACCCCACTGAGCTATCAAGCAAGGCGGCGGCAACAATTAAACAGCTTGGCCCGTCAACCATTTATGTTGTTGGCGGCCCTTCAGCCGTGAGCGACGCGGTACTACAGGCGGCAAACAATAAATGCGGAAGCAATACGATTCGGCTATACGGCTCAACTCGATACGAAACTAGCCTCGAGATCTTGCGCCAATGCAATTCTTCGTCTGACACAGTAATTGTCGCCACAGGCGCAAATTACGCTGATTCCCTATCGATAAGCCCATTCGCATATGTAACCAAGAGTCCTATCGTATTGTGCGACCCTTACGGCGGCCTCACGCAAGAGGCTATCGAAGCAATTCGCGCAGGAGGATTCTCCAAAGCAATCCTTGTTGGCGGCAACGCAGCTGTCCCCGATGTCGTGATATCTCAACTCAATAATGCAAATATTGCCACCGATGGAATTCGCCGTCTGAGTGGAGCGACTCGCTACGAAACAAGTACGCAGATTACTGCTTTTGAAATATCGGAAACCAGCCTCTTAACGGCAGACCCGCTGGGATTTGCGACCGGCTCAAACTACGCCGACGCCCTTGCAATGGGACCCTGCATGGGCAGAATCAACTCACCCCTTCTTCTTGTTGATAATGGAGCGCAAACAGCATGCGCTTACATTGAACGGTTTAAGGGCAATGTTGGCAACGCCTTCGTGGCTGGCGGCATTAACGCGGTATCCAACGATGACTATCAACGCATAGTTGTGGCTCTGACGCCGAATGATACACCAACGCAGCCGAAACCGAACCTCACGGACCTATCAGGCGCTCAAGTTAAAGTACCGCAACAACAATACACGGGTCAGCCGCTCACGCCGGCCCCCGAAGTCACCCTTGGTGATCAAAAGCTCAAAAAGGATGTCGATTACAGCGTCTCGTATTCGAACAATACTAAGGCTGGAACGGCAACCGTCACAGTAACTGGCATTAATCGATACACGGGAGTCGCCAAAGGCACTTTTGAAATTGTCGTCAAGCCTTCCGCCTCCAAGCAGAGTGTGAATGTACCCTCCCCCGCCAAGCTGACCTACGACGGGTCTAAACAGACCGCCATCAGCTCAAACGAAATCTATACCGTCAAGAACGGCGCGGTCACAAGTGCGGGGTCCTATAAGGCCGCGCTTTCGCTCAAGGACAAAGACAGCTATCAGTGGGCTTCGACCGGCAAATCCGACGACATCGAAGTGAACTGGTCCATCTCTGCAGCAAGCATCTCGTCGGCCAAGGTCAGCGCCGCCAAACAGACGTTCAACGGTCAGGCTCTGTCCCCTAGCGTCACTGTTAAGCTCGGTGACCGTACCCTTAATAGCGGAACGGACTACGCCGTCTCATATTCCAACAATCAGCATGCGGGCACCGCCGAGGCAACCGTAACCGGCAAAGGCAACTACGCCGGCACCGCTAGCGGGACGTTCACCATCTCGCCCGCAAACATCTCGGAGGCGAGCATTAGCGTTGCAGCCCAAAACTACACCGGCTCGCAGCTTACGCCCGTACCCACGGTCACGCTCGACGGCAAGTCGCTCGAATCCGGTACGGACTTTACAACCCCCTACAGTAACAACGTCAAAGTCGGAACCGCAAACATTACCGTCACCGGCAAGGGCGACTACACTGGTTCGGCAACTTCGACGTTTAAGATCACTAGGGGTCAGGCAACCGTCAAAAAGGTAAAAGTCGGCGAAATTACCGTCACGGTCTACAGCTATCCCGATGGATACAGTTACGTCGACGTCCCTAATCAATGGCTTTCGATTAGCACATGTAACAACACCAATCGATGCGTCGATGTGGCAGCGGTTTCCATGGACAACGGCGCCAACGTTAATTCTTGGTCAAGCAACGGAACCAATTGGCAAAAATGGCAGTTCGTCAGAACTGAAAATGGCCTCTACAAGATTATCAACGTAAATTCGGGAAAATGCCTAGAAGTCGCTGGTCAGGATACAAACGTCAATGGCGGTAATGTCCAACAATGGGACTACGTTGGAGGCAACAATCAGAAATGGAAACTGTGGCTCACCAAAGACAATAAGCTCGTGTTTTTGAACCTGGCCACCCAGCGCGCACTGAATATTACCGGCGATACGGCAACAAACGGTGCCAACGTCACCATACAAGACAGGAACCTAAGCGCCAACCAGTCTTGGACACTCAGGCGCACGTCCAAGCAAATCGACCCCAATGAAGAGTGCCGTAGCATGGAAAACGAGATCTGGACGGCTTACTGCAATTACCGCAGGAGCAAGGGTTTCTCGATTCCCGTACGCGACAGCTACATGGAGGCTCTCGCACACCAGTCTGCACAACATTGCGCAGATGTTGGCAAACTTGAACATACCATAAGGGAACAGTATCACATCTACTCAGACATCCTACAATACGCCACATACCGAATGACCGGCGACGATGCTGTAACCAAATGGAAGAATCACGAAGGGCATCGAATTATGATGAATTGCAGAACCGTAACAAAAGCAGGCATAGGCGTAGTAAATAAGAATGGAGCCTACTACATGGCGATTGTCTATGACTTCACTGGCACGAATGTGGGCGGCGATTAAACCCGCATACACTTTGACGCAAACGTATGTCATGACACACACAAAAAGGGCCACATCAAACGATGTGGCCCTTTTACTTTCAAGGTGCTCCATGGCAAATTCATACCAAAGGTCACCAAGGCACCCCAAAGCCTAGGAAAGACAAACGTCCAGACTGTCATCGCGCACAAGCTCGGCAAAAGGCTCGGGCAGCACGCCGCCGCCCTCCAGATCGCCAAGAAGGCTATCGAGGATTAGGTCGTTATCCCCGTCATCAAGATTGCTGTAGCAGAGGGCAACATGTTAAGGGCCTCAACACGCACGACATCATCCAGGGCGTCTGCCTGGACCCGCGCATCGGAACCAACTACAACAGCCCCATCTTCGGCTACGGCGGTTACTGCCTGCCCAAAGACTCCAAGCAGCTCCTCGCAAAATTCCAGGATGTTCTCCAATACCTGATTCGCGCCATCGTCGATTCAAACAGCACGCGCAAGCAGTTAATCGTCAACCAGGTCCTGGCAATGCAGCCGAAGGTCCTCGGCGCGTTCCGCCTGACCATGAAAAACGGGTCTGACAACTTTAGGCAGAACTCGACCCTCGATGTGATTGACCAACTCAGAGCGCATGGGGTCGAGGTCATCGTCTACGAGCCCACCAGCACACTCGCCGAGCTCCAGAGCTGACGCGTGGTCAACGACTTGGAAGCGTTCGATAGAAAGAAGGGGTCCAAAAGACCCCTTCTTTCTGCGCGTCGACGCCCAGACAGCTTACTTAATCTGCATATTCATCGCATCGGAGAGGCCGATGGCAGTGGAATTGCCCACCGCGTTTACCCCTCCAGCAATATAGGCAGTCGTCGGAACCATATCCTGGATCGCGTGCCGAATGTTGGTGTAAGGGGCCGCTTCCCTGGCCGTAGAAAGCAGG
>ENA-OPSD01001204-OPSD01001204.1-human-gut-metagenome-genome-assembly--contig:-NODE-1204-length-21090-cov-5.029807_pt1 | contig 21090 bp, 19 predicted proteins | sample MGYA00241453_ERZ501898 | MGnify/ENA primary metagenome ERZ501898 (study PRJEB25962, sample SAMEA2042226) | human gut metagenome | biome: human gut; feature: human-associated habitat; material: faeces... | reverse complement strand
ATTTTCAACTGGATCAGATGACCGACACTTTATCGAATACAAATTTCAACGGTATTACACCTGAAATCAAAGAGATTCTGAATAAGTGTCCGGAAAGTGAGAAAACAGGATATGTGTATTATTCGGAAGAAAAACATAAGATGGAACCGGCACTTTTGAAAACGTGGGAGACATTGGCAGAAAAAAACAAAGAAAACTGGACAGATTATGAAAAGCAAATCTGGGAGGAAACAAAAGCGGATAATACTGTAAAGGTTCATTTCCTCGGAATTAGTGAAGCGGTGTTTGATATGTTAGAATGGAAAGGGGAAAAATGTTCCTGGGATACGTTTAAAAGTGGGGATTATGTGATTGTGGACTATAGTGATAAATATACAGAACAACCAGTTTCTTATTATCAGTCTGGCGAAACTTTTAAAATGGAGTACGGAAACGGAAAGCAGAAAGATTATGGGGTGATCGGAGAAGCTATGATGCCATATTCCCTGGATTATCCGTATGCAGATTCTGTTTATATTACAGTAATGGTCCCAGAAGAAGAGTATATCACCCAGACAGAAAATCAGTCAGCAATGTATGCTACTATTGATGCCAAGAAGGGAGAGGATAAGCAAGTAAAAGAATACATTGATAAAAATGTTTTGAAAGAAAATGATATGATAAATGTTTTTTCTGTATTGGATATGAAGGCGAGCTTTAGGCGGTTTGTCAGTAAATATTATATGATCGGTAGTTTTCTTGTCGTTATTTTAGCCTTTATTGGCATTATGAATTTCTTTAATACAACAGCAACTTCTGTAATTAGCAGAAAAAAGGAACTGGCACTTTTGGAAGTTATGGGAATGACGAAAAAGCAGATATCGAAAATGTTGGTGGCTGAGGGTTCCTATATTTGGGAGGCACATTTATGCTTACAGTATTGTTAGTTGTGTTTGGAGCAAAGTAGATTTTAGCAAATACGCTCGGTACGGCATTTTTCTTCCGGCTACATCTTACGATAGTGCCATGTGTGCTTATGATTCCAATTTTGGTTGGGATTGCGTATGTGATACCTGAATAATCTGCAAACTTAAGTACCTGTTTTGGCGTGGAGAATTCGGTAGCAGTTCCGGTAACAATCGGACATCTGATGATGGCTCAGATTGATGATGATGAATTACCTGGATTCAAAGAGTATATACAGAGTAGAAATGGTGTGGATTTTATTTCATCTTCAATGATGTTGTCTGCTGTGGATGCAAAACTCCGACTTGAAATGGGGGAAGAGAAGATGCTTTCGGAGATATTAGAACCACTTAGAGACAGATATAATGTAATTATCATTGATACTGCACCGACACTTGAAGCACTTAACATTAATGCACTTGCAGCGGCAGATGAAGTGATTATCACTGTAAATCCACAGTTGCTTGCAATGATGGGATTACAGGACTTTCTCAAGACAGTGAAAAAAATAAGAGCCAGAGTAAATGACAGACTTTCTGTTGCTGGAATCTTGTTGACGATGTATGATGCAAGAACGAATCTGTGTAAGGTTATTACAGAACCGGTTCGTGATACTTTTGAGGGACAGATACGAATCTTTGAAAGCAGGAGAGTCGGTTTATTATTCGGAGCCGCTTATTGAGTATGCTCCGGAGTCTAATGCAACCAAAGCATATAAGAATTTGGCAAAGGAGTTGATTAATTATGAAGGCGAAAGCAAATAAAAGAAGGTGGATCTGCTGACAGAGGATACTTCGGCGCAGACCACAGAGGTTAAGGCAGAGAATGACATAGAGCAGATTGCAATTGATTCCATAAAAGCATTCCATAATCATCCGTTCCATTTATATGATGGAGAACGCCTTGATGATATGGTGTAGAGTATTCGTGAACATGGTATTTTGAATCCGGTTATTGTGCTTAAAACGGATGATGGATATGAAATGCTTTCTGGTCATAACAGAGCTAATGCTTCAAAGATTGTAGGACTTTCTGAAGTTCCGGCTATTATAAAAGTTGGATTGTCAGAATCGGAGGCATATGTATATGTAATTGAAACGAATCTGATGCAGCAATCCTTTGCAGAACTGCTCCCATCGGAAAAAGCGGCAGTTATGGCGGCACACTATGATAAGGTGTGCTGCCAGGGAAAGAGAAATGACGTAATCAGGGAACTGCAGATTCTGAGTGGAATCGAGCCAGAGGAAACTTCTTGCCATAATGGCAAAAAGTTAAACAGTCTGGATGTAATTGCTTCGGAATATGGTTTTTTCCAGTCGGAATGCAGCAAGATATCTGAGACTCAATTATCTGATTCAGCCATTTAAGAATCTGATGGATGAAAATAAGATTGCACTATTGGCAGCAGTCGATGTGTCTTATATGACAAAGAAAGAGCAGCAGATGCTCTGGAATATTGTGGATCGACAAGGACTTAAGGTTAAACCAGTGTATGCAGAAAAGCTTCGCAAGGCATCCGGAGATCTGACAGAAGAAAAGATGGCAGAGATTTTGGAGGCATTGTAGGTGAAACATACTGATGGCAATGCCGGTGTAAGCTTCAAGCTTCCTATTTCCATCTCTATCCAAATGCGAAATTATTGTTGTACTCGGCTCATCTGATCTAAGCACGTGATATCTGTGAATAGGCGATTTTGCCCCAACCTTTTCCTCATACAAATCGCTTAATGACTTACTATCAACATACTCATTTCGTCCAGATTTAATATCATCCGCTAGCATCTGATATATTTCAACATCCCTTAAACTATGATGCCTTGCTTTATGCCATGTTGTACGACAACTAGGTTTACTATATCCAATTCTACTCTTCAAATCTTTACTGTCGATTATTGGTAAGATTTTTTTCGAGAAGTGGACGAATAGAGTCCACTTTTGTGAAGAGGATTATAGTCCGATAGGTAATAATCGTTATGATTATGCCTGTCGGATTTTTTGTACCATAAAATAAGAATTTGAACCATTGACATTCTGTGGTTCAAATGTTAATATGAATACACAGATATTTGAACTAAGGAGGGGATGATATGTCCAGACAATTTGATGAATATATGTCAGACAAGTTTGAATTGAACGGGACTATGTATCAGATGGTAGAACCAGATTCTTTTGACGAACTTATGAAAGCATTTGAGATAAGAGATGTAATTCAAACTGGTATAAGCCAGTTAATGCATGATGAGGATGACAGTGCTTGGCAGACTCTTTTGCAGGAGCAGGAGGATTATATACAGGGGTACATTGATCGAATAGGTGATTTTAACAATGGATGCCTTGTCAAAAATATCACTTATTTGCTTAAAAAATATAGTTTGAGAATGGGCGATTTGGAGCGTCTTTTAGGTATTAGCGCCGGATACATATCAAGAACTGTAAAAGAAAATTCTTCTAAAAAACTCAGTATTGATGTGGTATGGAAGATTGCAGAGTTATTTGAGATTAGTGTTCAGAAACTTATTGAAGATGATTTGTCTGATTTGAGTGGAAACATAGGAATGCTTGTTGATTTTATGGATAAACTTAAAGAACAGACTGAATGCGTTGAAATAGAGTGGGATAACCTTGGTGGGGTAAAAAGTGAAACTGATGAAAGGTTTGATCAGATGGGTTTATTCTCTACTACCGAGGATGGTCGCATTCGTTATGCAGCACCTGGAAGAAATAGTAAAATGATATTTCTTTTAGCAGATGATGTTATATCAACATATGGTGTTGACGAATATAAGCAGATGATAATTATTCCATTTTATTCAGAAAAGTCTAGTGATGTACACTACGATTTTATGTTTGCTTGGCCTAAAAAGGATGATATGTACGGATTTGAAAAAATCTTTTATTCATATGATGAACCTTTTGGAACATTAGATGGACATGCAAAAAGATTGTATGAAGAGGCTAAAGAACATTTCTTTGATGTTCCTGTTGCAAATGATATGCGTAAGTTCATTGCAGGATATCTGGGAAAGGGTGGTGATGCTTAATGCAGAAGTATCAGATTCGTGATTATCAGGCAAAAAATCAGAAATCTGCACCGAGAATGTTTGACTTGATTATAAATGAAGATGGCATTCCATTTATTGAAATCAAGAATGAAAAGGTGAGTCACAAGATTTCTCTGACAGAAGCTTTCAAACAAGCGGGTAAGAAAATTGAATATATTATAGAAGGTTAACAATCTACTGAGCGACCGGACCCATATATTGAGGTACCTACTGCCGGAGTTGTTATACAGCATTAATGCTGTGTAACGATTCCGGCTTTTTTCTTTATAGGAAAGTTCGATTTTTATGAACGCATGAATGACAAAAACCTGCGCAAAGGCAGGCATAAGAAGATGATGACACTGTTTAGAAAATAAAAAAGCCTTCTACACCAGCCTCATCGGCAGATAAATCATCTTCATTTAAGAAATAATCCATATTCAGGAGTTCATCCTCGCTCATGTTGCGGATGTCCTTGGATGTTCATCCTTCTGGTGGATTATCCATATATTTTTTGCGTAATTCCTCGATGTTTTGTTTCATGGTAGTTTATCCTCCTTTCAGAGGATTATATCATAAAATCTGAGGAATTTATGCAGAAGAACGCTTTCCACGAGATTTGGACATGGATTTCTCGTAAAGTTCTTGGAGGGATACGCGTTGGTGGTTGTAATAGAGTTCTAAAAATTCCATTTGATGGTTGCATTCAGGGTATTTCAAAGGGTCGTAACCAAAGGAAGAAAGGATAGCAGTTCGCCATTGGTTGAAACTCCGATAGAAGCGATGCTTGAATCGATGTATCGAACAACGAAGTTTGGAATCTATTTTTCGGTGCCTTGCGCAGAGACCGCCATATCGAATCATTTTAAAGTGTTTTTCAGGGATGTGTCGGATGAGACGTTTGATGAAATCTATGGCGGGGATTGTCTCTTGAACATATTTTTTGTCTTCATGCCGGTTATAATGAAAAGTGACCAGTTCACCATCATATTTATCAATGCGGGAAGTGGCTATGGTAGGACGCCCGAGATAACGGCCAATATATTTGATTACATTTTTGGCATCACATTTCTTAGGTTTCGCATAAACATAAAAACCATACAGATGGTCAGAATAGCATTTTGCTTTTGTTTTTTCAAAAGAAGGACCTAAGTGGGATTCTAATTCATTAAGGAGAGAGGTACGAAAGGCATTACGCAGGTAAGTGCAGTTAAAATATTTTACATGACGCCAAAATCCATCATCACTGTAGCCGCCTTCGGAAATCAGACAGTGGATATATGGATTCCATTTGAGATCTCGCCCAAAGGTATGCAGAACCATAATAAACCCAAGCGTAAAATTTTTGGATTTGTTCATGGTGAAAAACATACGTGAAATAACACTGGAGACAGAGTGAAAAAGACAGTTAAGAAGGGAACGATCTTTGAGAAAGAAGTCACGAAGATTTTCATCAATGGTGAAAACACAATGACATGCCGGACATTAAGCAGTTTAAAGGACATACTGGTAGTGCGTTCCATGGAATACTTATTTCCACAAGTAGGACAAAAGCGACTGTGACGACGAAAGGGAACAAACTTAAGTTTTCCACAATGAGGACAGGCATACATGGTACCGCCGAAAGAAGAATCACCACAGTTTATTATTTTATCGATATTTTCCATCTCAGTATTTCTGGGATGGAGGGTATATTTTATTTCCTCATAATAATCGGTAAAGATTCTTTGTAATATATTCATGGTTCTATTATGCAGGAAAAAACAACAAAAAGAACCCCCTAACCACTCATGAGGAGGGCACTGAAAAACATACCATTTTTATTTTGACTTTAATAAAAAAAGAAAAAAACCATCAGAGTTTTTATGATTCTGGTGGATTTTTTGTTAGGCGAAATATAAATTGCTTGTTTTTTCGGAGAAAGTTCTTATTTTTCATTCATTAATTTAATTATTCTCTTAAGATTTACTGCAAAGATCGTCATTGCTCCTTGCATTTCCATACAAATAAGACCTGATGATGACGCTACGTCATAACCATGCCGATGTTTTAGTTCGCTGTTCTTAGCTTCTATTTTATAGCGTTCCCGCATTTTTTCTTTGAAATGCTCAGTTTCCTGAAATTTAAACTGTTCACTGTGGGAATCGCAAATGATTGTTTCTGTGTATGTTTTCTTTTTGGCTCCTTCTTTGTAACAGCCATCACGATACGGACAACATTTACATTTTTCAATATCAAAAAAATAGACCATACGTGGGTTTTTGTTTTTTTTATCTTTTTTCCTTTTATCGAAATATTTATGAATGGCTAAATGTCCTGCTTTACACTGATACATTCCGGCATCTTTATTAAATTCAAACTCATCTTCCTTTCTTCGATTACCTTGTGTAATAACTGGATTTAATTTTGCTATCAGTTCATAACCACCTTCTTTTGCTGCCTCGATATTTTTCTTTTCAGAATAAGCCATATCTCCAATGACTGATTCAATCTGTATCCCTGCAGCTTTACTTTTTTGTATAAGTTTTGGCAGTTCTTTGCCATCTGTTTTTTCGCCGCTGGTGATTGTGGCAGCTGTGATGATCCGTTCTTCTGTCATTGCTATGTGTGTTTTATATCCAAAGAATGAAGTGTCGGCTGTCTTATGACCAGTTTTTGCATCTTCATCCTTTGAAATTTCTAAATGTTCCATGTCATCAGTGACAGATTCTTCTAGTAGATTTAATTTTTCCTGCACTTTTGGATAACTGCAAATTTCTTCATTTCCTTTTACAACATCAATAAGCTGTTTACAGTATTTTAGTTCTTTTTCTAAAGAATCATCTGTATTTTTATCAGGAAATTTTTCTTTCATTGTTTCATCAATCTCATAGATGCTACGGCGCAGATTTTTTGATTGTTCCTGGAGTACTTGACGTGGTGTCTTTTGATTGTATCTTGATTTTGTATGCGTAGCATCCACAATAATGGATTTTGACTTAATAATTCCTTTTTCTAATGCTAACTGAACTGTTTTGGCAATCAGCATATCCAAAAGATTCATATCCTTTAAACGCAACTTCCGAAATTTTGTCAATGAACTTGGATTTATAACTTCATCTTCTGGAGCCATATCCAAAAAATATTTAAAAGACATATCGTATTTAGAACGTTCAACCACATCAACATCTGATAAATCATAAATTGATTTTAAAAGCAGATATTTAAACATTCGGATAGGTGGAACTGCATTTCGTCCGTTATCTAGACAATAATTAGCAAGCAATTCATCATAAATAAAGCTAAAATCAACCAATTCTTTTATCTGTCGGAGAAGATTATCTTTCGGGATTACTAATTCATATATTTCCATGTATGGACTTAGCACCAATTTCTGCTGTTGTTCGATCATAAAAACACCGCCTATATTTGATAGATACATTGTACCAAATATAGACGGTATAATCTACTTTTTCAGTGCCCTCGTCCTTGCTGGTGGGTAATCATAACCACCGGCTTAGCCGTTGGTTTGCTCACGCCCTATAAGGGCTTATTACCGGCTCTGGAGTCTAAAGACTCATCGAATGGTTCGCCAGCCGCAACGTCATTTACCTACTAAGCCCCTTGGGCTTATTCTGTCTGTTTGTTTTTACTGGCTCACCCGTGAACGGGTCAATATACTCTTTCAGAGTCATTTGATCATATTCCAAATCTTCTTTTAACTGATTTTGAATATATTCCTGTATTTTCTTTGCATTTTTGCCTACTGTATCTACGTAATATCCTCTGCACCAGAAATGCCTGTTTCCATACTTATATTTTAAATTCGCATGTCTTTCAAATATCATTAGCGTACTTTTTCCTTTTAAATACCCTACGAAACCTGACACACTTATGCTTGGTGGAATCTCTACTAACATATGTATGTGATCCGGGCATACTTCTGCTTCGACAATTTTTGCACCTTTTCTTTTACATAACATGCTTAATATATTAGCTATATCACGTTTTAACTGTCCATATATTAGTTTTCTGCGATACTTTGGTGCAAATAACAATGTGATACTTACAATTCCATTTCGTGTGTGCTAAACTATTTATATCCATATGGATACCTCCTCTGCTTGTAATGCGGTTGGCGAACCTGCATTATTATAGCATTGGAGGTTTTTTCTGTAAGCTAAAGCATTTCCAACCACTCGCATAGCAAGTGGTTTATTTGTTTCCAGCATTCCATTTTTCGGAACACGAAAAACTCCATCCTGGAAACAGGGCCTTGCCCTAACAATAAAAGGAGATAGCCACAACGGCTATCTCCTTTTTTAAACGCTTATCTATTATTCAGTTTGTAAAATAAAATCTGCTACGCTTTTGGGAATAGTATAATATTCAATATAATCTCCGTCCTGTGTACCATTATCTGGAATAGTCTCACTTATAAAATATTCATTATTAGATGCTTCATATAACATAATCGTATACATTGTGGTCAAAACCTTTTCTTTAGTTCTTCTCCTAAACGAATATGCTGATATATTACGCCTTAAAATCGCATCGTTTGGTATATCATCTATTGAACTCCAACTATCTGTATCTAAGCCTTCAATGAATGCCGTTATCTCTTCCTTGTTATCTATTTTTATATCTAATTCATCTTCATCACTTATAACTATTTTAGTGATTTTAGAAACAATTGTTTCATCATTATATGTTTTTTTCTTTGTTCCATAACTACTATCCGTATTATTGACAATTCTATTTTCCCAATTATCCAGAATATCTTCTGATATAGGTTGAGTTATTGTAATTTTATTTTCAATTGAATTCAAAAATTGCCCCGCGCTTTTTGGAATGGAAATAACATCACTATCTTGAATAATATAATAGTTGTCATCTACTTTATATAACTCATATGGGTCTTCCCTAATACAGTACTCTTCATCATCTTTTACAAATTCATAAGCTATAAATTTGTAAATACATTTACCAAAATCTTCTTTTTCTTCAATATATTTCCATTCTTGAAATTTCATTTCCTCAAAAAAAAATTCTAAATCATCCGAATTCACTATAGTTCCTATCTCTTTACCATTTGATGACTGTATCTCAACAAATTGATATACTCTTTCAATATCAAATCCTTTTGAAGTACATCCCGATAGACCTATCATACATATTACAATTATTAATAACCCATTTATTTTCATACAAATCCTCCTCAAAATTCAATATTCTGTTGTTCTATAAACCGTCTATACAAAAGATTATTCTCAACCAAGTTAAGTACCTCCTAATTTTTTTATATTATAAAAGAGTTTTGAATAAAAACAATAAGTATGCCCCGATATACAGTTTTTCGCCCTAACATACACAACTATTTCATAGTGTATTCTCACGATATATGTTATAATTTGTATCAGATTAGTTGCTTCCTACTACAAATATAATAAAAGAGGTAAAAAATGTTTACTGTTGCTATTTGTGATGATGACAAGATTGTACTCAGTTCAATTCAAAAATGCATAGAAGAATTTGCCACCGAAAATAATATATCCATATCCGTTGATTTATATGATTCCGGCAAAAAATTGTTAGAATCATCACTAAAATATAACGTTATCTTCTTGGACATTATTTTACAAACAGAAAACGGCATAGATATAGGTACTCAGCTCCGAAAATTGAATGCATTTACATATATAATTTATATTACGAATTATAAACAATATCATGAAACGGCACATAATAATGTACATTCTTTTGCATTCCTTACTAAGCCAATTTCAAAAAAAATCATTTATAAACAACTTAATGACATTCTTATTTATGAATCACAAAATAATGATCCCCTTTATATTGCGCGTTTCATAACTTATGAGCAAGGATTGACCGAATTTAATATAGATGATATATATTTTTTTGAATATATAAAGAAACGATATGTCAAGATATGCAGTAAAAGCGGTGATTATCATTTTAATGAAAAAATCGGAAATATAGATATTGACATGGCGAGTTATAACTTTTTTATGCCACATCAAAGTTTTGTAGTTAATTTAAAATATGTAAAAGATATAAAAAACTACGAATTATTAATGACCAATGGGATAAGGATTCCTTTGTCTCAAAAACGTGCCGTACTATTCAAAAATGCTCTAAACAATTATTTAGAAAAAATGTTAATACTATAAAGGGAGATCCTTTTATGAATACTTATATCATTTACTTTGTTTCTGTAATTAATTGTTATGTTTCTGCACAACTAATTTTTGATCATTTTAAAATAAATTTTAACTCTACATATTCAAAAAAATGGATTTATAATATAGTTACCATTTCCGTCGGAGTCTTAATTGGAATTATAAATCTTTTTAATTACCCTATTTTAAATTTTGCAAGTTGGATTATCATTCTTACACCTGTTATATGCTTACTATTTTATGATCCATGGAGTTCAAAGAAAACTTTACTCCTGGATTTATACTTTTTCATATTTCTTTTAACCTTTTTTGAAACAATAGGGGTCGCTCTATATGAATTGTTTTTGATTTTTATTAAGTTTCCATTATGCGAACCAGCACATTCCGTTTTTAAAATGGCTATTTCAAAATTATTAATTATATGTTTATACCAGGTAACCAAGAATCGTTATTTGTCAAAACAGCATAGTGTACTTCCTATGAAACAATTGATTTTATATATTTTATTATCATTCTGTAGTATAGTAAACATTTGCTTAAACGCTAAAATAGGTTATTCTGTTACAATACCGGAGACTGACAAATATATAGGATATTTAACAATTATAATTACCGTATTTATTAATCTTCATATTATGTGGCTACTTGAATACATTATTGAAAATCAAAAATTAAAGTCTAAAATAGCCCGATCAGAGCAGCAAGCAAACTTACAACTTAAATATTATAAACAATTAGACGTAAACTATCAGAAATCGTTACAAATGATACATGACATAGATAAGCATGTTAATACGATAGAGCAACTATATAAAAGCAATGAATTTGAAAAAGCAGATAACTATATCAAAGGAATGGATAGACTTATATCAGATTTTGTATTATTCCCATACAGCAATAATACAGTTCTAAATCTTATACTGAACGAAAAAAAGATTTTTGCAGAACAACACGGCATTCTGTATAAATGTACCGTTGAACAAACTGATTTTAGATTTATGGATGACATTGACATCACAACTATATTTTCAAATTTGCTTGAAAACGCCTTATCTGCTAGTGCTCTTTGCAAAACCAATAAAGAAGTATCAGTAATAGTTAGTTCCCATAATAACTTTGTTATAATCAACGTCAAAAATAGTTGCAATTCATACACAAAATGCGGAACATTCTCTTCTAAAGACTATGGAACTGGTCTTTACAATGTTGAAAATAGTGTTAAGAAATATGAAGGTTTCTTAAAAATCAGCTACTCGCAAACCGAATTTAACTGCAATGTTGTTTTAAGTAATACGCACTAATTAATACTTAATTCCTTCATCAACACATATAATCCTTTGCAAATCATAATACCGGCTGTCAGGAATTTCTATCTGACAAACGGTATTTCACTTTTTGTTTTCTATTAAAATAGAAGTCTTCCAATTTTTCTTCCCTTCTTTGTAAGCAATGAATAACACGCCGTCTACCCTTTTCCTAAATTCTGTTAAAACAGGAAACGATTAACATTTATTATCAATTCCTCTGCTACCTAAGTGGCAGGGGAATTCTATTTTCCAGAACAATGCTTTCAAGCACTTCCAGCCCTTTTTGTATTTCCTGTTCGTCCGGTTTTCCATATCCTAACAAGAGTACCGGTCTTCCCTCCGGCGGTGTGTGAATATAATGCTCTCTGATACCCATAAGGCGGATTCCGCACTCTGTGGCTTTTTTACAGATTTCTTCCTCTGTAAGCGTTGTATTCACCTGCACAAGCACATGCAGTCCTGCGTTATCCCCTGCAATATTCTCCACCCAGTTTTTTTTCTTCAATTCGCCGACTAAAAAATCATGCTTGTTTTTATAAATTCCACGCATTTTATTTAAATGTCTGCCAAAGTATCCTCCCCGGATGAATTCCCGCAATACTTCCTGCTGAATCTTCGAAACGGTTGTGGAATAGAAACTGCATGATTCCTGATATTTTTTTAACAAATGCAACGGAAGAACCATGTAGCTGATTCGCAAGGACGGCGCAATACTTTTTGAAAAAGTACCCAGATATATCACCTTTTCCTCGTGATCGATACTCTGCAGTGACGGGATCGGCTTTCCTTTATAACGGTACTCACTGTCATGATCATCCTCGATCAGATATCTGCCTTCTTTCTCCGATGCCCATTTCAAAAGTTCCAGCCGCTGTTTTAAAGGCATGACTGTTCCCAAAGGAAACTGGTGTGATGGCATAACATATAAGATATCTGCGTTTTCCCTGCGCACCGCCTCGATCGGCATGCTCCCCTGCTCTGCCGGAATATTTTTCACCAGATAACCCATATTAGAAAAAGTGCGGTACGCCTGCAGATAAGTCGGATCATCCATCAGTACGGTCTTCTTTTCTCCTAACACCTGCGCAAGCAGAAGTTCTAAATATTCATTACCTGCGCCGATTATAATCTGTTCTGCGACACAATTCACACCTCTTGCCTGATGAAGATAATCTGCAATTGCCATGCGCAGTTCGTGATCTCCCTGTCCATCTCCCGACAAAAGAATTTCTTCCCTGTCATCAAGCAGGACATTTTTATGCAGTTTCCGCCAGACATTGTACGGAAAATTCTGTGTATCGATCGTGTAAGGGGAAAAATCAATTTCCTTCTGTTTTGAAGATCCTACTCCATGTTTTATCTCAGTTTTCCATCCCGGCTGCCAGTCCTGCCCTGCCTGCAGTTTTTCCTGCATATTGTTCCGCTGTTCTAACTGATACAGCGCCTCAATATCACAGACAAAATATCCCCGGTATGGTTCTGCCTCAATATACCCTTCTGCCAAAAGCTGATCGTATGCCAGTTCCACCGTGCTGCGGCTCACAGACAGATTTTTTGCCAATAAACGGGTTGACGGTAATTTTTCCCCTTTGGAAATCTTACCGTCAACAATCTCATTTTTTATATATTCATATATTTTTTCATAAAGGGGTGCTTTCGCACCCCCCTGCAGATCAATCATAATCTCGTTCATTGCAATCCTCTTACTCTTTGCCAATTCTGATGTCTGATCTTCCCCTGCCGCCTTTTACGCTTTGGAATCCTTAATTTCCCGGATGATCTCCTCTTTCAGATCGAATGCACGATCCTTCATCTTCTTAGAAGCAGAGCTTGTAGACAAGATCCTGGAAATACATTTGGACGCAGTATCGTAACGTTTGAAATGCTTTGACATAACAGCTAACAGGTAATCTACTGTTGTCTGATCCATGCCGCACATTGGAAACATCTCAGTTGATACTGCTTTTAAAAAGCCTTCATAAGCCTGATTATAAAATGCCTCCTGCTGCTCCAGACACTCCCTGCGTTCCTGTTCCAGCGAAGCATCCTTCTCATCCATGCCCTCTAACTTTCCACGATAGAGCCATGAAATCTTAAGACAGGTATATGCCTTCTCACTTGCTTTTCCTTTTTTTACCAGAGTATTAAACAGTGCGAGTTTGTAACGGTTGATTGCCGTATCATAATCATATACCGCCGGTTCTTCACCAGTCGGCTTAAAATTTGCACATATTTTCTCTTTGATCAGTTTGATCTGGACCGATGACAGATGTTCAAAGTAGCGGTTCATTGCTGTATAACCGCAGTTTGGACATGATGCAACATCATATTTTAAAGTATCAATATACATAAATCTTGGTCTCAGATCAAAATCCGGTTCGAGACGTTTCACTCTTCCGTTTTTGATCATTTTTGTTTTGAACACTTTATCGCACACAGTGCAACGCACTGATTTTTCTAACAGAAATGATTCCTCAGAAGGTATTTCTTCTTTTGCCTCTCCCTGCTCTGTTGATGCATTGGTTCTTTTTTCTTCTTCAAACAGATTTTCTGTACCCTCTGTCTTCAGACCGAACTTTTCCAGTCCCTTGAATAAATTCATATCCGTTCCTCCAATATTGACTGCTTTTCTTGATCGTAAATTAGTTATTTGATGGTAATTTAAATGAACTCTTCAGCGAAACGATCCGGTTAAATACGAGATGTTCCGGTGTAGAATCTTTTGCATCTACACAGAAGAATCCCTGACGCACAAACTGGAAGCTGTCATAAGCCTTTGCGTCTGCAAGATTCTCCTCTACATAACAGTCCTTTAATACTGTCAGTGAGTTTGGATTCAGGTTCAGGCTTCCGTCCTCATTGTATACCCCTTTCTCCTCGTCGATGATATTCTCATACAGACGAACCTGTGCTTTTACTGCATCTGCTGCGGATACCCAGTGAATGGTTCCACGTACTTTTCTTCCGTCCGGGCTGTTTCCGCCGCGGCTCTCCGGATCATACGTACAATGTACCACCGTTACATTTCCTTCTGCATCCGTCTCATAGCTGACACATTTCACAAAATATGCATGCATCAGACGTACTTCGTTTCCAGGGAAAAGGCGGAAATACTTCTTCGGAGGATCAATCATAAAATCATTACGCTCAATGTAAAGTTCACGTCCAAACGGCACTTTTCTCACACCAAGTTCCGGATTCTCCAGATTGTTCTCTACATCCAGATATTCCACTTCTCCTTCCGGATAGTTGTCGATCACCAGTTTGATCGGATCCAGGACTGCCATCATACGAGGCTTCTTCATCTTCAGATCTTCACGGATACAATACTCCAGCATTGCATAATCCACAGAGCTCTGGCTCTTGGATACTCCGCACATTTCAACGAACATCTTAATGGATTCCGGTGTAAATCCTCTTCTTCTGAGAGCTGCGATCGATACAAGTCTCGGATCATCCCATCCGTCTACAATACCATCCATAACAAGCTTCTTGATGTATCTCTTACCTGTAACAACATTCGTCAGATACAGCTTTGAGAATTCGATTTGTCTCGGTGCCGGATCAAATTCACACTCTTTTACAACCCAGTCATACAATGGTCTGTGGTCTTCAAATTCCAGTGTACAGATAGAATGTGTAATGTGCTCGATCGCATCTTCGATCGGATGTGCAAAATCATACATTGGATAAATACACCATTTATCTCCTGTATTGTGATGTGTCATATGCGCCACACGGTAGATGATCGGATCACGCATGTTGATATTCGGCGATGCCATATCAATCTTTGCACGCAGAACTTTCTCTCCATCCTGATACTTTCCGTCTTTCATCTCTTCGAAAAGTCTTAAATTCTCTTCTATCGGACGGTCACGATACGGACTGTTCTTTCCAGGCTCTGTCAGGGTTCCGCGGTATTCACGCATTTCTTCCGCTGTCAGGTCACAGACGAATGCCTTTCCTTTTTTGATCAGCTTTACTGCACACTCATACATCTGGTCAAAATAGTCTGATGCAAAATAAAGATGATCTCCCCAGTCGGCACCCAGCCATTTTACATCTTCTTTGATGGACTCTACGAATTCCATATCTTCTTTCATCGGGTTCGTATCGTCAAATCTCAAATGAAAGGTTCCGTTATATTTCTTTGCAAGTCCTGAATTCAGAAGAATCGACTTCGCATGTCCGATATGCAGATATCCGTTCGGTTCCGGCGGAAATCTCGTACATACTTCACTGTACACTCCTTCTGCAAGATCTTTATCTATTTCCTGTTCAATAAAATTTTTGGAAACTGTTGTTTCTTCTCCCATGGTGTCCTCCTTAGGTTTTAACTATACATTATGCTCATTATCTTATCATAAAAAATATGATGAAACAAGGGAAGATACTTTATTTTATCCCAATTACCTTTAGCGCAAATGTACGGATTTTAGAACAGACGGATTTTGCCCGGCCTTACAGATCCATCCATTTTCCTTTCCTTACATACAAAAGCATCAGTAGCATTCCCAGAAGCCAGGACGTCGGATAACACATCATCACATGTCCGAGACTTCTTGTCCATGCCATTGTTCCCGCGATCCATATCACACGGAATCCACACAAAGATACCAGAAATACGACCATTGCCTGCATCGTCTTGCCTGTTCCTCGTATCGTTCCTCCCAGCACATGCAGAATTCCAAGCATCCAGTAAAACGGACAGAAATACCTCATAATATATACACCATACTCCACAACCTTCTGGTTCGTCGTAAAGACACCTATCACCTGTGGAGCAAATATCAGCAACATAATCCCGGTTAACACCGAATAGCCAGCCCCCATCACAGTAGATATATACATTCCTTTTCTGACTCTGTCCGGCTTTCTGGCGCCAATATTCTGTCCCGCAAATGTAGTTGCGGCCATACTGATGCTCAATACCGGAAGGATGTTAAATCCATCAATCTTTATATATGCTGCAAATCCGGCCATAACCGTTGCCCCGAAACTATTCACGCTCGTCTGTACGATCAAATTCGAAAGTGAAATTACAATATTCTGGATTCCCGTCGGGATTCCGATACGGATGATTTTGGAAAGCAGATGGTCATAGCAGCGGATTTCCTTAATCTTCAACTTATATACATCTTCACTTCTGATCAGAAATCCCCATATAAAAATGCATGATATCAACTGACTGATATCCGTAGCCAGTGCCGCGCCAACGATTCCAAGTTTCAGTCCGACAACCATGATCAGATCCAGGAATATATTTGAAATCGCCGCGATCATCAGGTAAACCAGGGAACGTCTGGAATTGCCCACCGCATTCAGAATACCTGCCGACATATTGTAAACTACCGAAAATAAACTTCCGCCAAAATATACCTGCAGATAGATTACCGACTGTTCAAATACCTTGTCCGGTGTTCCCATCAGGCGCAGCATCGATGGTGTCACTGTAATTCCGATTACAGTCAGAAGCACTCCTGCTACCAGCGCGATCGCCATCGTAGTATGTACGGCCTTCCTCACGCCTTCTGTATTTTTGGCCCCATAAAACTGCGAGATTACAACACCTGCACCAGTCGATGCTCCTATGCAGAAACCGATCAGCAGGTTAATGATCGCACCGCTGGATCCGACTGCTGCCAGTGCGTTACTTCCCACATAGTTGCCGACAATAATCGAATCCACCGTATTATATAACTGTTGAAACAAATTCCCCAGAATCAGCGGGATTGCAAAAAAAAGTATTTCTTTCCAGATCACGCCCTCTGTCATTGTCTTCATTTTTTTCATGTTTCTCTCCCTCTTCTGTCTACCATGTTCTAAATTACTATTCTATTCCTATTTTCATTTTCCGGCAATATGTTTTCTTTATATTTCTTTTGATTTTCTCCCGGTATCACAAAAAAATGTATTGACAAAATCACCTGATTCATTGTATAGTATCAATGTTGCATATCACTTATGCATGCTGCCTTGGCTCAGTCGGTAGAGCGTCGCCTTGGTAAGGCGGAGGTCGGCGGTTCGATTCCGCTAGGCAGCTTAAAAGAAAAGCTCTGTAAATCATGATTGATTTACAGAGTTTTTTATTTTTTTAGTTCTTCTTTTCTTTTGCTTTCATTCTGTTCCTTCCGCTTTAACGATTGCCTTCGGCGTACTATACCACACTTTCTGATATGATCCTGTATCCTTTTTCAAAATTGCCTGCATCAGCCGGCATATTTCCATTACCTGATCTTCCATCTTATTGTCAATCGTTCCATACATTTCACCCGACATAATCTTCTGGTGCATTTCTTCACTGTTATTAATCCCGATGATCACTGGAAGTTTCAGATTTTTTTCTTTGTAATAATCATATACCCCAAGTGCCATATCATCGTTATTGCAGATAACAGCCTCTACGTTCTGTACTGCCTCGTCATCTAATGCCGCAAACTTTTCATAAGCCAGCTCTCTCTTCCATTCAGCCAGGATATTTCCCTTCTGATTCAACGGAAGTTCTGCACCCGTTTCCAGGAATCCGCTCGTTCTGCGGATTGCATCAAAATGTGATTCTTCTCCTTCTACCAGTACATAATCCAGCATTCCATTTCCATTCCAGTCGAGTATTCTGCTTTGTTTTTTCCAGAGATCTTTCAACAGTTCCCCCTGCATCACACCGGCCGCTCTGGCATCCGTTCCTACATACCAGACATTTTTCGATATTTTCAAGTCCTTTTCATCAATCTCCCTGTTAAATAAGATGACTGGTATGTCTGCATCTTTGGCGTCAGTCAGTACACTTGCCGCCGATGCCGGTTCTACAAGATTTACAAGCATCACATCGTAATCCTGAGCATACATCTCCTGCAGCTGTTTTTCCTGACGGCTGCCGATCCCTTCTGCATCATAGATTTCATAAGATACTTTTTTCCCAAGTATTCTCGTCTGTCCTATCTTATCTTCCAGTTCTCTGATATAACTTTCCATAAATGTATCGCTACGGTCATATACTGCAATTCCGACATGTATATACCGGTCTTCTTTTTGCGGCAGTTTCCATGCGATCACAAGTCCGGTCAGAAGAAGGAGCAAAACGATCAGTATGAGGGTGTATTTATCTATCTTGCATTTTTTACCGTGTTTCATCTTCCGATCACCTTGAAAGCAGCGCATCATATTCACCGCTTTCCATCCTTTCTTTATCCAGTCTTACCGGCTTCAGACAAATATTCTTCATATCTTTTGTCTTTCCTTTCTTTTCTAACATCTGCATGCTTTCATAGCCAAGTCTGTATGTATTTTCTACATAAATGAATGGTTTTTCCCCATTTCTCACCTGCTCCAGCACTGCATCTTCTACCGGCAGACGATATTGTTCTTTCTTACTATTTAAAGTAGCTGCATAATACTTAAACTCACTCTGCATCGTATCTGTCACTGCCAGAAGATTATTTTTCTTATAACCGCCTTCCTTTTTCTCCAGATACATTTCCGGATATACAAGAAGGATCCCTTCAGAGCCATTCTCCATTTCTTCTTTCACAAGTTCATCAAACGCTTTTTCCGTCAGTCTGCTTTTATACCATACATCCAATTTCACATGGTCATCATAAGCCTGGTCCCGTATTCCATCTAACAGGCCATACAGCTCATTCTGACTGTCTTTCGGTAAGATCACCGTAATCCTCGTCTTTTCCTCTGTGTAATTCTGGCCTGCCATCATCTGCATGGATACAAATGCGATCAAAAGAAGTAAAAGGATCAGCAATATATGTTTTTTTCTACCTTGCATCATCGGTTTCCTCCATCTTTGGAATTGTAATGGTCGCTGTCGTTCCTTCATCCAGTTCGCTCGTGATGGTTACGCCATAATCCTCTCCGTAGATCAGCTGGATCCGTTCGTTTACATTCCGCACACCAATCCCCGATCCGCGTTTGCTCGAAATTACTTTGTTGTGCATGATATGATCTATGGTTTCCTGTGTCATTCCAGGTCCGTTATCTGCTACATCAATTCCAATATCTCCATCCCTATCATAGATCCGGATGGTAATCTCTCCGTCCTCATACATTCCCTCCATGCCATGATAAATCGCATTTTCAAGCAGCGGCTGAATGGATAATTTCGGACACAAGTATTTTAACAATGCCGGATCTGCCTCTATCTGAAATTCAAATTTATCCTTAAATCGGATATTCTGAATTGCGAGATAACTGGATGCATGTTCCAATTCTTTCTCCAACGGAATCATATCTTTTCCCTGACTTAGAGAGATACGGAAAAACTTTGCAAGCAGAGATACCATCTTTCCTGCCCCTTCATATTCCTCACTTCGTATCATCCAGATGATCGAGTCCAATGTGTTATACAGAAAATGTGGATTAATCTGAGACTGCAGCAACTTCTTCTCCATCTGCTGACGCTCGCGTTCGTTCCTTCGGATTTCTTCCATCTGTTCCTGCAGCTTATCTGCCATGATATTAAAATGTGCGCTGAGATTTTTCAGTTCTCCGATTCCCTCTTCTTTTGCCTTAATATCATAATTGCCTTTTCCAAATTCCTGCATCGTCTGAAGCAGACGATAAACCGGATCCGTAAAGCTTCTAAAAAGTAAAATATCCAGGAAAATTAATATCACGCCAACCAGCAGCAGAGTAAACCATGCAACATAGTGCAGATTATAACTTTCAAAATCCAGACTGGACATCGAGTTTACGAGTACCACATTCCATCCGGTATATCCAATCTGCTGGCGCTCAATCAGCCATTTTCCTCCGCTTTGCTCTTCTATTTTATAATTCTTGCAGGCCATTGCCTCTTTCACCGTTTTTTCCTGATACATTTCCGAAGCGATCTCTTTTTCAAATGGATGATACAGTAATCGCCGGTTTGTATCCAGAAGGTAACAGTATGCCGATTTTTGACTCTTATAATGCAGCAATACCTCATCTATCGAATCCGTATAATACTCCAGAAGCAGTACTCCGGACTTCATATTGCCATTTTCCACATATTCTATGTAACGGCTGATTTCATAAACGTATCTTGCCTTGTCCGGTTGTACAAGTTTCTTCTCTCCGTAATGAATCGTCTCTTCACACCTGTCAGATGAAAATCTGTAAATACAGTTACAAATACGAACGCATTGATCAGCGTTCCGATTACAAGCCACGGAACAAACTTTCCAAAACGGCTTCTCGTATTATCCACGATCATTCCCATGAACAGATCATTGAACGCATCCCAGATCTTCGCCACGAAGAACATCGTTCCAATAAACGCCGGTGCAACTTTAATGATATCTGTAAAATAGATCATCGAAAATGTTGCGATCATTCCATAAATCAAATCCTTACCCAATGCCCCAAATGCAAATGTATACTTTACTCTTCCGGGAATTTTTCCCTGGTATACTACACTGCTCTTACTGTTATTTCCCATTCCTCTTTACTCCTTCTTACATTTTTCTGCACAGCTCTTTAGCATGAATAAAGTTTAACATTTGGGAATGCATATGAACATTTGATATTCTATTCAAAAAATATGAATTTCTATTTGGTATCTACCGAACCTGCCACCGGCAACTTCTCTTGCATACTTTGATATCTACAGGACCTGCCACTGGCAGGTCC
>ENA-OPSD01001118-OPSD01001118.1-human-gut-metagenome-genome-assembly--contig:-NODE-1118-length-22259-cov-3.331292_pt1 | contig 22259 bp, 24 predicted proteins | sample MGYA00241453_ERZ501898 | MGnify/ENA primary metagenome ERZ501898 (study PRJEB25962, sample SAMEA2042226) | human gut metagenome | biome: human gut; feature: human-associated habitat; material: faeces... | reverse complement strand
TAACTTTCTAACCTTTCAATAGTACTTCCACTGATATTTTCTAATTTAGAACTTATTCGATTGACATGTCCATCTCCTTTTTTAGCTGCCTGTGGCAGTATCCATATCACATAGGCTTTTTTCATCCCATCATAATTTCGATAATCCTATTCTTTACCATTTTGACTGGTAATTATTCTTGAAAGATAATCATTTCCTCTTGTAAGCAAAGCATAGCCAGGATTCTCTACATTTTGTATTTCTACATCTAGTTAGATTCTTTTCATTGTTCCATCAACTTGTGACAGATTGATATAACAGAAATAATCAAATTCTACTTTTCAATGATGAGGTATATCAATAACATTATTGAGTTGTTGAAAATAATAATTTCCTTCCTGATCTTTCTTTCCTTTAATAATTTCAATCATTTCTTCTAAAGAGACATCCTTAGCTTCTTTAACAAAGCCTTTGGTGATTCTTCCTAAAGTTTCTGGATGTCCTAATATTCTTTTACAGAGTTTATCGAGCATGATAATATGATCATTTGATGTAATTTCTAGTACTTGGTCCATTTAATTTATCCCTCCTATTATTATATAGACAATTTTTTGACGTTTTTCTTTAAAAAAAGAAAAACTTTCAAAGCTTTTACTTTGAAAGTTAAATCAAATCTAAATCTTTTAAAATATGAAGTCCTTCTTGAATAGCACCATTTCCACCTGTTTTAGTAAGTGTATAGGTTGCTGCTTCTTTAGCCTCTTTACATCCATTAGCTGGTGTAAAACTATAAGGGAATCCTTTTAACATACATACATCATTTAAACCATCTCCAAAAGTTGCCACTTCATCAAGATTTAAGCCTTTTAATTTTAAAACTTCTCTTAACATAATTCCTTTATCATAATCATCACAAGTAATTTCAATATTATCTTCATATGATGAAGAAATGTTTAAATGAGGTATACAATCTAAACGTTCTCTTACGCCCTTTGCTTCTTCAGGATTTAAATGTCTAGCATCTACTTTTAAAGGAAGTGCTCCTTGTTGATAAATTTCATCAATTGAAGAAACCGACGTACAATCATTTAAATATCCCCATCTTCTAAAGAATGTCGTATTTGGAAGGTCTTCTAAAGTAACGCCCTCACGACCTTTCATTAATAATTTAACATGTAGATCCCAATAACTTTCAAAATCTGTTAAAATATATTTTCCTTTTGTTGTATGAATAGAAATATGATAATTATGTTTTTGTAAAACAGGAATCATCTTTCTAAAAGCATCTTCATCCATTGGATGCGCAATATTTTTAGTTCCTTCAATATTTCGATATTGTGTCCCATTATTAATAATCAAATCACCATCTACATGAGACTTTTCAATCATATCAAGCATCATATTCATATCTCTTCCAGATGCAAACATAAACTCGATACCCTTTTCTTTATAAAAATCAATTTCTTTAATATCATCATCATAAAAATGATTATCTCTATCAATACTTGTTCCATCAACATCTAATACAACTAATTTAATCATTCTAATTCCCTCTATTTTCCAAATCTATCTTTTAATTTATCAAACAAACTTTGTGAAATACCAAATTTTTTACACATTTCTTTAACATATTGATCAACTTCTTCATTAGACATATTCTTAAGTCTTTCTTCATCAATACCTAAACTTTCCATCGTTGATTTCATTTGATCATACATTCCTGTATCACCATTTTGATAATTACTCATCATTTCATCGACCCAACGTTTAGCTCCCTCTAATTGTTGGTTTTCTTGACTATCTTGTTGATCAAAGAAACTTTGTGCTTCATTTAAAGCATCAATTTCATCACTATCCAATCCTAAACTTTCAAAGAAATCTAAACAATAACGACATAAAGAACGACATTCATCTTGATAATCTAAATCTTTAAGTTCTTTTGCCATTTCTAATTCATGTTCAATATCTTTAATTTGTTGGAAGTGTTGTTCGTTAAGTTCTAAATCTTCATAAACATCTTCTTTTAAATCATTTAAAACAATTGGTACAAAGTATTCTACTTTTTCATAAGCTGACATTTCATAATGAACAGGCATTTCTAAAATTTCACTTAAACATTCAATAAATCCTTTTAAATTTAAATATTTATTTTTAAAAACAAAAGTATTTGCTTTTGTTTTGATTTTCGCATAAAAATCAAAACCTTCTTCTTTTTTTACTAGTACTAATTCTTCTATATCTTCATATAAAAAGGAATGAGGCTCTTTAAAACAAAAATAAACACCTTGATCTGTAAAAATCATTCCTTGACTACCATCATCGCTGGCATCAACAAATCCAAGTACTTGATAATCTGTGGTACTTCCATATAAATAAAGTGCTTTAGAGATTTGTGACGGTATATTTTGTTGATTGTAAAATGTTGCTTCATTTACAATATTTTCATCTAAGTTTTCTAATATGATTTCTTTTTCCATTTTTATCACCTTCTAATACTTTACTATAAATTTGAATGAATGCAAAGAAAAAATCCTTAATTGCTTAAGGATTTTGAATACATTTTCTTACTTGTAAAAAATGCGACAACTAAAATAACAAAAGTGATATCAAAAGGACTGTTATAAAATAAGATTGAAATCAATAATGATATAACAATACTTACTATTTCAATGATAAAAGGTTGAAATGAAACTTGATATCGTTTAATCAATTGTCTTTGATTTAAAAGCTGCTTAACACTTATAACAAGCATAATGACTGCTACTAATAAATCAATATAATAATTAATTAAATAATGATTTCCTACCAATTCTTTAACAAAAAGAAGCACAATATATATACACATGGTAAGTAATATTCCAGACATTTCATATTTATTAGAATCTCTTTGTTTTAATTGATTGATTTTTTCTTTGTAATTTATTTTTCTATCTATTTGATCAACAAATACTTGACTTCCTTTAGTCATCACTTGTTGAACTGTTTTTCCTTGATCTTGAAAAGATTTCATTTGATCAAGAATTTCAGAAAGTAAAATATTTGTCTTTAAAACATCTTTTCGTTTTTTAAACAAGTATTTTTCAATTTCTTGATAACATTTAAAATAATCATCATTTAAACTTTTTACTTTAACACTATTTTCAAAATATAAATCGTACTTCTTTTCTTTCATCTTAATCTACCTTTAACGAATGACTATTTACTTCGCTAATATGGCTATTAAAGAACTCTGTCATGACTTGAATCATATAATAAGTATCTTTAATACCAGCAGTTTCATATGTAGAGTGCATTGCAAGTTGTGGTAAACCGATATCTACACTATTCATAGAAACTTGTGCCATTGCGATATTTCCTAAAGTACTTCCTCCCGCTTCATCTGAACGATTTGCGAAGAATTGTACAGGTACATTTGCTTTTTTACATAAATCTTTAAATACTGCAATGCTTACCGCATCGCTTGTATATTTTTGACCTGCATGAGATTTTACAACAATTCCTTCATTCATATAAACACAGTTTGTTGCGTCTGTTTTTTGTGGATGATGTGGATGAACTGCATGTGCATTATCAGCAGATAACATAAAACTTGAAGCAATTGCACAATAGAAATCTTCTTCTGTTTTTCCAAGTGCACTGTTAGCACGTTTTAAAACATCATATAAAAGTGTTGAAGCAGCTCCTTGTTTTGTTCCTGAACCAACTTCTTCGTTATCAAAGCAAGCTAATACATCAATTGATTGATCATTTCCACCAGCTAAGAATCCTTTTAATGAAGTAAAAGCACATTGTAAATCATCTAAATGTTGGCTTGAAATAAATTCATCGTTAGCTCCCCAGATAGATGGCGCTGTACGATTATATAGATATAAATCACTACCATAAATATCTTCTACTTGAACTCCTGCTTCTTTAGCAACGAGTTTCATAAAGTCACCTGGTTTACAATCAGCTCCGCCAAATAAAGGAAGCATATCAATTTGTTTATTATATGCATAACCATCATTGATCGCTCTGTTCATATGAATAGCCATATTTGGAATTAAAACTAAATCACGATCAATATTAATTAATTGTGTTTTTAATTCATTTCCATCTTTAACTAATAAACGTCCAGCTACAGATAATGGTTTATCAAACCAAGTTGAACAAATCATTCCTCCATAACCTTCTGTATTTAATTGTGTGTATTTACCCTTTACTTCTAATTCAGCATTTTCTTTTAATTTGAAAGTTGGGCAATCACTATGTGAAGCAGCAACATTAAAACTATAATTTTCTAAATTGCTTCCGACCTTTAAAGCAATAATACTTGAATTATTACGAGTAACATAATATTTTCCACCTGGAGCCATTTTCCAAGGTTTTCCCTCTAATAATTCAACAAATCCATCTTTGTTTAATTCTTTTTTAATGTTTTCAACAGCATGGAATGCTGTAGGACTTTTTTGTAAAAAATCTAATAATTCTTCTGAAATTCCCCTATACATTTTCTAACACCTCTTCTATATTTTATCACAATTATTCTGTAATAGCGTTAGCTTTTTCTCTTTTAGCAATAGCTGGTAAAATTAATCCTAACGCAGTTAAAACAACAGGAGTAATAATATTTAAAGCCATTGTAAATAAGTCAGTTGAGTAAACACCCATGATACAACATGCAGCTGTTACAAAAAGACACCATCCACCAAAGAATAAAGCAATTGGTTGACACTTAACAAAACGGTAATCAGCTGGAATCTTATCATAAGCTTTTCTTAAACCAATATAAGCTAAGAATACCCAAATATAACGCATTGGCATACATACAGAATTTAATTTATTTAATTGTGCTAACACTCCGGCAGCACCTTTTCCACCAATGATTTGAATTAAAATGATACTTCCTGATAAAACAACAACCATTTTAATCCCATTAACATAAGCCCCATATTTGTTTTGTTTTAATAATTTAGATGGAATGAATTGTCTTGCATCTTCATTATCTAATAACATTCTAAGTGGTGCATCAATACTTAATACTAATGTTGAGAATTGCCCAATCATATTACATAATGCGTAAATAATTAGTAATGCATCTCCCATATGATAGTATTGACCTAATTTTTGGAATGACCAGTAAGCACCATTTGATACATATGAATTGAATGATTCTGGTGATGCATTGATTACAGTTGGATCAAACATCATACCCATAGCAAATGTACCTAAAATAGCACATACCATAACCATGATTGCAAGTGCAATCATCCCTTTTGGGAATCCTTTTGAAGGATTTTCTACTTTATTTACATAAGGTGAAATTTTTTCACACCCACCAACTGCAAATACCAAAATAGAAAGTGATGTAAAATAATTGACATTAAATTGTGGAACAATTTTGTCAAAACTAAAATCTAATGATAAATATCCCCCATTTGGATTAATTGCTGGTGCAGCAAACATCATTAAGATATATAAGATTGACATAACGAACATACTTGTTCCTGCAACTGTTGCTAATTGTTTAAGTGGGTTTAACCCTCTACTAGCAAACCAACAGAAAAATAAGAATACTGCAAGTGTAGCAAGTTGCACATATAATGTTGGAAGTGAATCATAAACTTCAGCATTTCTAAAAATTGCCCAGCTTAATGCTTTTAAACCTCCACTACCTTTACTTGCAATATAAGTAACGTGACATGCCCAATATGTCCATCCAGCATAGTATGCAAGTTTAGGACCAAATGTTTCATGTACCCAAGAACTTACTCCTCCACCAGAATTTTTAAACGCAGACCCTAGTTCTCCCACCATTAAAGCGTAAGGAACAAAATAAAGTGCGAACATTAATACCCAACTAAAAACTACTTGGATACCATTGAAGTAGATAAAGCCATTTAAAACGTTTCCAAATCCCCAAACAGTAGAAAACGCCATGAAAGCTAAACCATACCACTTGATTTTTTTTGAATCTTCCATGATTTTACCTCCGTATTTTTTGAATAACTTAGGTCGTTTATTCTTAAATAAAATACAAACATTGTACTTCACAATAAACAATTATATCGTATTATGTCGATAAATGCTATATATTTTATTTCATTGTGCTCTTTTTTAGACATTTATCTGTAAAATGTCTAAAAAAGCATACATTTATCCCAAAATATAATATTCTATTTTTATCATCAATAAACTTTTATTATTATTCATTTCTATTTAACACCAAATATTTACCTTTTAAACACCCATTTATTTCATCAAATACATGCCCGCTTTGTTAATATAAATCAAAAGAGGTGACAAATATGGAAAATACATTATATTTTAAAGACATGATTCATTGTGATCAAAATAACTATCCTAAAAAAATCTACAAAGTAGAATATTCTAAAATGTTGATAGAAATTTTAGATAGTGATCACATTCAGGGTAGACCCTTCTATTTTAGCAGTCCTCATTCTAGAGACGATTTCATCAAACAAATTAAAGATCATATTTTAAGAATCAATTATGAAGAGCTCGAACAAATACAGCACTATTGGAAAAAGAACATAAAATAATTATGAGAGGTTTTGCCTCTCTTTTTTTTATCACTCAATAATTGCCCATTTTTTACTTTTCTCCCAAATGACATGCTGTTTTGGGAAAAAAGTAAAAAATTGTGAGAAAAAAGTTATTGGTTACCCAATAACTTAAAGTATCTTTTTGAAATACAATACATCATCCATCGGATTATGTTAATACGCCTCACGTTCAACAAATCCTACCTTTTTATAAAGATGAATTGCTACTTGTAAAGGAATAATCGTACCCAACACCATTTCTATATAACCTGCTTTTTTAGCATACTCTAAAATTTCTAAAACAAGCTTTTTACCTAATTTATTTTCTCTATATTTTGGTTTTACATACAAGCATTTCATTTCACAGTGACTCTTTGAATGGCGATGATAGGCAACCATTCCTATCACCTTTTTCATCTTCTACAGCTACTAAAATTTCTCCTTCAGGAGCTGTATATTTTTTTGCTGGATTTTATAATTCCTCATCAATATTTTGAAAAGATAAATCACGTCCCAAACGCTTTGTATATTCTATAATTAATTATTTTACTTGATCTAGATAATCAACACCATTACATATTTCTATAAAATCCTCTATGTACAAATTATTTTTTTTACATATATATTTTCTATAACCTTTGTATCATCCCATATTTTTGAACTTTCAAAAATGATTACTTTTTCTTTTCCCTTTAATATAAAAATATGTTTTTGAATATCTACAAGAGATTTATTTTGGTAAAAGAAAACAATAACTTCCCCATAACATTTCTTTTTATCATTTTTTGTTTTCTTAATGCATTCATTTAATTGTTGTAAAGAAATATCTATTTTTCAATCAACATCAAAATCATTATATTCTTGATATTGGGTACTTTCTTTTGCTTCTATTTCGTCATAATAAGTATCTTTAAATTCCTCTTTTTTAAAGATAAAAGCAGTTTCTTTATTTACCGGTAAACATTTAATTTTTTGAACTTTTAATGATAGATCAATTGGTTTATTTGAAGTATTTTTTAAAATCAAAATAACTTGATCATCTATTTTCTTTGTTTCAAATGAATATAATTTATTTTGTGGATGACATCCTGTAAAAAGTGTTATCAAAATAATGAATGCACATATTTTTATAATCAATTTTTTCATAACTTTTCTTCCTTTTTATATAATCTACGTCGAAGTAAAACTTCTAAAATAAGATCAATAAATACTGTTACAAGATATATTGGATAATAATCCCAATATTTATCTTTTACTCTATTCATTTCATGAATTGGATTTTGTATAAAAGCTAATGCAATCAACAGTATTCCTAAAACATTTGAAATTCTAATAATGATCAATCCATAGTTATTTTCCTTATTTAGCAATTGTATAATTTGTCCTACAATACGTATAAGAAAAATAATTTCTATCGCTATCCAATAAAACATAAAATTTCATCCTTTCCTTTACATGCAGACAAGTGAAAGCCAAATCATCGCAAGACAAAATACAACGACCGCTATTAAAAATAAAGTAATCTATAAAACATACTTTCCAATATTTCTTTTCATATATTTTCTCCTCGTTTTTTATTTTCTTTTCAATAAAAAAAATAATATTAAATCAAGCAATAAAACAATCGAAATCAAAGGATAACCTACTGCAATAACTGAAAGAATAACGCTATGACCACAATAAGGTACTTTATTCCTTTACCCATTTTCATCACCTTTTTTTTAATTTTCAAATGCATTATACTATATCATCAAAAGATAGAAAAAGATTGCATCTATAAAAGATACAACCTTCTTTACCTAAATTCTATTCAACATTCTTCAACGCTTCATCCATTGGGATTTTCTTGATTTTTCTCATTTGAATCATCATGACAAACAAATAAGAAATAACTGTCATAATAAACATCTTGATATAAACACTACCTTCTACATAGAAAGGAAGCCATCCTGCATATTTTTCAAAAACAATTTTGAAAGCATAAGATAGGATCCATGTTGTTATTCCAAAAGAAAGTAACGTTGAAATCATAATAACAATCGTTGTGGCATGAACATACATTTTTTGTATTTCTTTTGATGTATATCCAAGAATTTTAACCATGGAAATCGATACTTTATTATTTTCAATAATCATCTTTGTAAGAAGATAAATAAGCATGATAAACATGATCATCGCAAAGCCTTCAACCAGATAAAACATTTTCCCCATTGAAACATTTAATTGTCTTGATACTTTTGTTAAATCATCTTGAGTAATGGTTGATGCGATATAGTCATCGTTTAAATCTGTTATTTTTTTATTAGAGAAATAACCATTGAAATATCCATCTTGACAGTTGAAAACTTCATTAAAATATGACTTTGACATATAAAGTGCCATACTACCAGGTGCATCATAAATACCTTTAATTTCAAAAGTATAACGTAAATCTTTATAGCTTTCTTTTAAAGAAATACGATCTCCTTTTTTTAAATTATATTTATCAGCAACATCTTTTGAAATATAAACACCTTTTTTTGGTAATGATTTTATATGAATATATTGACTATTATTTTGTAAACCATAGAGACTAATATCTTCTTCCATCGTACTTTCTGGAAGTGTTTTTAATGAATAAAGTGAAAAAGCTTCTGCCCCTTTGGTTTTAGTTTTATAGTTATCATACATTTCATCATATTGATCATCAATCAAACTTAAGAAACTATCTCTAAATTCTTGAGGAATCGTTTGAAAAACTTGTTCAATGGCTGTGGTATCAACTGATTCTGGTGTATTCAAAATATATTGATATTTAGCAGTCATATTATTAACAACAATATCTTGATAATGATTGAGAACAGGATGCATATCCATTCCAAACATTAATAAAACAATTGCGAATAAAACACCCACAAATAATGTAATATAGCCTGATAAATTATTTAAAATAACACTTAATCTAAATTGAGAAAAGAAGCCCAAACGATGCAAAACCAATGTTTTTTTATTCTTTTTAACTTTTTTAATATCTCTTTTCATAAATTTAAGAGGTGATAGTTTTAAAGATTTCATTAAAATACCATAATTAATTAAAACCATCATAATAAATGGAATGATTGTCGTTTTAATGAAAGCATCCCCAGACCAAATCGTTACATAAGTTGGTAAGCTATAACTTCCATAATACATACCTGCCATGACATCTTTAAAATATGTATATCCTAAAATATTTCCTACAATACAAGCAACTAAGGAAACAAGAATAGGTAATGTCATATATTGAATCAACATTTCTTTTTTTGTATATCCCATAGCGCGAAGTGTTCCAATCATTGGTGCTTCACTTTCAATAGTATTTTTAGTAGTGATTGCAAAGACAAAGGCAAGAATCCCAATAATGATATAAAGTAAAACCGTCATCATTGCCTCATCACCACCCATATCATCACCTGTAAAGTGAATAGCTTGGTTAGCATATTGAGGAATATAATCGTCAATACCTGAAACATTTTTAACAAGTACATTTAAAAAATCATTACTGGCATTAACTTCATTATCAACATCTTCATTATATGTCCAAGCGTAGTTATAATAGATTTTAGCGTCTTTAAAACTTTTAAATTCCTCTTTAGAAATAATGCCCACACCAAATTTAACAGAATCAAACATTAGATCACTATTTTTTGAAAAGAGAGCACTATAATCTGATAACGCGACGAGTCCCGTAATTTTTAACTTCTTTTTACCTACTTTGATGTTTTGACCTACTTGGTAATGATTATTATCGGCATACATACGATCAATCGCTATTTCATTTTTACTTTGAGGAAGTTTTCCTTCCATAATACATACTTGATTGACTTTGTTTCTTGGTTTAAAGAGACGAATTGTACTTGTAGATTCTACTTCTTCTTCAATGTAATTAAGATCATAAATTGTAACACCTTCTTTTTCTAAAGCCTTTTTATTTTCTTTTGATAGAGAATCATTTAAACGAAAATGTCCATCTTCAATATTGTATTTATCGAAACTGTCATTATAAGCCTTGATCATTGAGCCATCAGCAACTAAAAACCCTGAAATAAGACCAATAGATCCTGCCATAAATAAAAATATAATTAAATATTTCGCAATTTCATCTTTTAAAATATATGGTAATCTTTTAAATAATGGATTCTTCATTTTACCAATTCAAATCCTTTGCTGGAATTTTATGTGTATTTTTAATATTTTCACGAATACGCCCATCATGTAAATAAATCACACGATCAGCCATATCTTTAATTGCATCATTATGCGTTACAATAATAGTTGTATTACCATATTTTTTATTAACATCTTCAATCAATTGTAAAATATCTTTTGAGGTATGATAATCTAAAGCCCCTGTTGGTTCATCACAAAGCAACAAATCTGGATTTTTAATGATTGCACGTCCTATTGAAGTTCTTTGTTGTTGACCACCAGATAATTGGTTTGGTTGTTTATAACGATGTTCTTTTAAACCAAGTGTTTGTAAAAGTTCTTCTTTATCTAATGGATTTTTACTTAAATATTTTCCTACATCAATATTTTGTTCAACATTTAAATGTGAAATCAAATTATACATTTGAAAAACATATCCCAAATGATTACGACGATAATTTGTTAGATCTTTTTCTTTTAATGTTGAAATTGTTTTCCCTTGAATCATAATTGTGCCACTATCTGGTTGATCAATTCCTCCAATAATATTTAGCAGTGTTGATTTACCAGAACCTGAAGGCCCAAGTAAAACACAAATTTCACCTTTTTCTATTTCAAAATCAATACCTTTTAAAACTTCTGTCTTATATTCATCTTCACCAAAGCTTTTTTTAAGATCCTTGATTGATAAAAACATAATATCCCCCTCCTATAGTTAGCCTAATCTAACTAACTATAGAATACTATCCCTTTCCTTTTTTTCAAGTATCTCAAAGAAAAAAACGGATTTCTCCGTTTTTATAACTCAATATGTTTCATAATGGCTTTGGCAATACCATCATTATTATTTGTATCTGTAATTTCATTAGCTACTGCTTTTAATTCATCTGAAGCATTTCCCATAGCCACACCTAAGCCAACATATTCAACCATTGATTTATCATTTTGAGCATCTCCAAAAGCCATCATTTCTTCTTTTTTATAACCCATAGGAATTAAAACACTATCTAAAGCTTTGGCTTTATCAACACCTTTTGCAGTATATTCAAAATAGAAATCAGATGTAAACATACAGTTTAAACGATCTTTAAATGGTTCCATCATTTCCTTATAATGTGCTTGTAAATAGTCTGGATCACCAAATGTTAGAATTTTATTGATTTCAAAATCAACAAAGGCTGCTAAATCTCTTTTTTCACATAAGATGTAGTTATTTCCTCTTGATTCATATTGCATCACATTAAATGGTTTTCCTTTATAAATAATTGTATTATCAAAAACATCATTAACATACATATATTCATCTTTATCAAACATTGGTCTTGCTTTAAAATTCTTTAAATGTTCTAAGACAGCTTTACTATCTTCTACTGAAATCGCATGATTATAAAGTGTTTCATGACTTTGACAATCAACTACTTTTGAACCATTGAAACATACAAATAAACCATGATGATTTCTCATATCCAATTCTTCAGCAAGTTTTAATAATCCACTTGTTGGTCTTCCTGAAGCTAAAACCAAACGTACCCCTTTATCTTGTGCTTTTAAAAGGGTTTCTTTAGTAAGTGGTGTAATGACTTTTTCATCATTGACTAAAGTCCCATCAATATCCATAATTATTACTTTAATTGCCATAATCTATCTCCTTTTCTATTAGTATAATAAAGCGCTTTTACAACTTCAACATACTTTCATAAAAAGAAAAAGAAACAGAAAATATCTGTTTCTAATGTAATAATGAACGTGTTGAACCTGAAGCAATTAAGAATGTACTTCCATTATGAAGCATGGCGAGCATTTGTGGTGTAAGTAAACCTAATGCTCCTAAAACAATAAAGGATGTATTTAAACCAACAATCAAACGATATTGACTATGAATACGTTTAAATAAGCCTTCTGAAATCATTCGTAAAGCAACGATATCATTTAATGAATTTGATACAAGTGTAATATCTGCAAGTTCACGCGCAATATCTGAGCTATCTTGAAGTGAAATCGAAACATCTGCCATGGATAAGGCTGGTGTATCATTAATACCATCTCCTACCATCACAACGGTATTTCCTTCTTTCTTTAAACTTTCAATATAACTTGCTTTATCTTCTGGTAAAACTCCTGCTCTAAAATCATCTAAATTTAATTGTTTCGCAATTGCTTTTGCACAGTTAGGACTATCCCCTGTAAGCATAATGACTTTATCAAAACCAATATCACGAAGTTCTTGAACAACTTCTTTAGCTTCTGGTTTTAAAGGATCATAAATACTAATAATACCTGCAAGCTTTTTAGCAATAGCTAGATAAATAAGGGAACTTGAACCTTTACTTTCAAGTGAAGAAATCAAATCTTTAATTTCTTGTGTCATTTCTACACCTTCATCTTCAAAGACAAAATGACTGCTTCCAATAATAACATCTTCACCATTTAAGCTTGTCGAAATACCATGAGCAATCACATATTTTACTTCCGCATGTTCTTCACGATGTTTTAAGTTTTCAACTTCTGCTTGATGAACGATGGCATTAGCCACACTATGTGGGAAATGTTCTTCTAGACAAGCCGCAATTTTTAAAACTTCTTCTCTTGTATAATCTTGTAAAGGAACGACATCTAGTACAACAGGTTTGGCATGTGTTAAAGTTCCTGTTTTATCAAAAACAATCACATTTGCATCCTTCATGCTTTCTAAATGTTTTCCACCTTTAACTAAAACATTATGCATTGAGGCTTCTTGCATTGCTGAAATCACTGAAATTGATGTTGATAAACGAATCGCACAAGAATAATCCACCAATAAAAGAGCAGTAGCTCTTGTGAGATTTCTTGTAAATGCCCAAACACCAAAGAATCCTAAGAAACTATAGGGAACAATGGCATCAGCCATATGTTCTGCTTTTGATTGAATGGATGCTTTTAATGATTCATTGGTATCAATCATATCAATAATTTTAGCAATACGACTTTCATCTTGTAAGTTTCTAACTTTAACAAAAATCTTTCCTTCTTCAATTAACGTTCCTGCATAAACCGTATCATTTAATGTCACACGTTTGCTTAATGGTTCACCTGTAAAGCTTGATTCATTAACCATGGCTTCACCATCAATGATTTCCCCATCAATAGGAACCATGCTTCCTGTTTGAACAATAACAGTTTGTCCTTGTTTTAAATCAGACATCGCAATTTCTTGTTCTTGTTCATCTTTATAAATCCAAACTTTATCAAATTTATTCATCAAGCTATCACCTAATTGTAAAGTGACTTTTTGACGTGTGTAATCTTCTAATAATTCAGAAATTTTAAGCATCAACATAATATTGCTTGCTGTATTAAATTCTTTGCGTAATAAAGATATCCCAATACTTGTTGCATCTAAAACTGGAACATCAATACGTTTATTTCCAAGTGAAGCAATCCCCGCTTTAAAATAAGCAAGTGCTTTATAGATGGCAATTCCTTTACCAACAACATTTGGTAAAAAGAGCTTAACAGCATATCTCTTAGCAAAAATTTTAATTAATTCATGTTTAAAACTTTGATCAAGTACTTGTAAATTTTGAGAACAATTTTTAGGAATTTCTCTATTTTGTAAAGTACTTAAATCATAATTTTTTAAATAACCAAATACTTCATTTTTATAATTTTCATCGAAAACCAATAGAAGACTTCCATTTTTATAATGTGCTTCTACATATCTTACATATTCAAGTTTTAAAAAATCGCTTTTTAAAATAGTTGCTTGTTCATTTGTAAAAGCATATTGTCCAAAACGAACACGTAATCTTCCATCGATTTCATGAACTATTTTAAAATTACTCATCATTATTGTGCCTTACTTTTTTCTACTGCTTCAGCATAGACATCTTGAGCATCTTCTTTAATAGAAGTAACAGTTGCTTCTACGTTATCTTTTACTTGCATTCCACTAGCTAATCCTTTAACAGCTAATTCTCTTGCTTTATTGCTTTTAGCGAACTTTGAAGTGACAACAGCAGTAACTGCTCCTCCTACAAATGTCCATAATTCTTTACTTTTAAAAAATTCTTTCATCTTAAAATCCTCCATTCTTTTTTACATTATACGATATTTTCTAAAAAAATAAATAATTTTTTATTTCGTTTCTATTTTTTTATCATTCCTTGCTCTATTTCAATAATTTCATCACATAAAGCAAGAGATGACTTTCGATGACTAACAATAATAATCAATTTTTCATCTTTTATTCGTTTTAAACTTTCTAATAATGCGGCTTCATTTAAACTATCAATACGACTTGTTGGTTCATCTAATAAAAGAATCGGTGTTTTTCTTAAGAAAGCACGTGCTAGACCAATTCTTTGTTTTTGACCACCCGAAATATTTTCATCATAAATCGTTTGATAGCCTTGTGGTAAAGACATAATAAAATCATGAATTTGTGCTTGTTTACAAGCTTTTATTACATCTTCTTGACTATAAGCAGGATTTAATAAAGTAATATTATGATATAACGTATCTTTAAATAAAAATGTTTCTTGATCAACATAGCTGATATTTTCTTTTAAAGTGTGACTATTGATATTTTCAATGGATTCATGATCAAATAAAATCTCACCCTCACCTTGATAAATACGCATTAATAATTTCAATAAAGTTGATTTACCACAGCCACTTTTACCAAGAAGACCATAGGTTTTACCAAATTCAAAGGTATAATTGATTTGATGTAAAATTTCAGTAGACGTATTTGGATAATGAAATGATAGATTTTTTACTTCGATTGGTAAATTTAAAGTAGTATTTTTATTTGTAATTTCTTTAAGTAATGGTTCTTCATCTAATAGATTTAAAATACGTCTTGCACAAGGGAATACTTGATTCAAATTGTTTGCGAGATTTGCTAGGGCAATCGTTGGTCCAAAAGAAGATGATAGAGCCATCATTGGAATCAACAATTCTTTAGAAACATGATTCTTGATCAATAAAATAGAAATAACAATCGATAAAATAATCAGCCCATCAGAAAGTATTTGTTGAAAACTTTGATGTTTGATTAATTTTTGATGTGTTTGTGTTAAATCATTTTGATGTTTTTTCATTTGTTCAAAGCGTGTTTCTTGTTGACTAAATTGTATAATTTCTCTTTTTCCTAAGACTGTTTCCAAAACAAAAGTATTATAATTAGCAAGTAAAAAACGATAATTACTTCCCTCTTTTTGACTCACTTTATAAGTGATATATGGAATCAATATACCCATGATACCATAACAAACAAAAGCAAGTACCCCAAAAACAAAATGATAAGACTCTATAAAACAAATCATAATTATACTATAAATAAAGGCAATCATCACCGGCGAAATAGTATGAGCGAAGAAAACTTCTAAGAGTTCAACATCACTTGTCAACATTGCAATAATATTTCCTTTATCTTCATTTTCTAATTTAGCTGGTGCCAGTTCTCTTAATTTTTCAAAGACTAAATGCCGAATATGGGCCAATACTTTAAAGGCAATATAATGATTACATGCTTGTTCTATGTATCGTAAGATTCCTCTTGAAAATGCACAAAGAATAATTAATTTAACAGCAAGTGAAAAGGAAATTACTTTACAAAAAGCGAGAATGATAAAAACGGTAATAAAGGTTGCTGTTAAATGCCCTAACACACCTAAAATAATTGCCAATAACATAATCATAAAAAAAGGACGTACTAATTTTAATAAAGAAATAATTAATTTTGTCTTATCTTTCATTTTCAATAATCCTTTCTAAATTCTTTTGATTTTCCACAAGCTCTCTAAATAAATTAGCTTGTTTAAATAATTCCTCATAACTTCCTTGTTGAATCAATCTTCCCTCTTTCATCACAAAAGTAAGTTGACTTTCTTTACAATGGGCCATGCGATGTGTAATAAAAATAACAATTTTATCTTTAGCTAAACGTTTCATAATTTTTAAAATAATCTCTTCACTTTCACGATCAACATTATTCGTTGCTTCATCAAAAATATAAACATCACTTTCACGCAATAACGCTCTTGCAAGAGCTAATCTTTGTCTTTGTCCACCTGATAGATTTTTAGCTCCTTCATTGAGTTGAAACTTTAATCCTCCTTGATTTTCAAAGACCTCAAATAGTTTTACTTCTTTTAAAACAGCCATCATTTTTTCTTCATCAATACATCCTGACATTGCAAGATGATTAAAGACTGTCCCTTTTAAAATATATGTTTCATCTTTGATCAACGTTATTTTTTGATAAAGTGTCATTGGTTCTGGTATTGTTTCTTGATTATAAAGAATTTTACCTTTTTGAATTGGATATAAATTCATTAGTAGTGAAGCAATCGTACTTTTCCCTGAACCCGATTCTCCTACAATCGTTAAAAACGTTCCCTTTGATAAAGAAAATGAAACATCTTTTAAAATAATTTTTTCATCATAGCCAAAAGTTACATGTTCAAAAGATAAAGTTGAAATCGATTCTTGATAACTTTCTTGAATATCATCCAAGCTATCCAATAGTTTAAAAATTTTATCTGCTGCCGCGTTTCCATTTTGTCCAATATGAAAATAACTTCCTAACATTCTTAAAGGTAAAAAGAATTCAATAGAAATCATTACAATAAAAACAAACATCATAAAAGTAATATGTTGATTTAAATATTCTTGTAAACCCAAAACAACTCCTAGACCAAAACCACCATAAGCTACTAGATCCATCACACTAATCGAATTCAGTTGCATAATTAAAACACGCATGGTTTTCTTTCTAAAATCTTCTGCTTCCCTATCCATTTTATCTTGATAATATAAATCACTTTGATAATATTTTAAAGTTGTAAGTCCTTGTAAATTTTCTAAAAAAGAATCCGCTAATCCTGTATAACTATTCCAATATTTCGCTAATAACCTTTTAGCTATTTTTTGTACAACAACAATAGAAACAGGAATAAGTGGTACACATAAAAGCAAGATAAGCGCTACTTTTAAAGACATAAAACCAACAACGATAAATAAAGTAAGTGGTGCCAACATGGCATAAAAGAATTGTGGTATATATTTAGAAAAATAAATTTCTAATTGATCAATACCTTCACTTGTAAGTTGAGTAAGCGTCGATTCTTTAAAAACTGTTGTTTGTTTTTGATGATATATCTTATCAAAAACACTTTTTCTTAACTTTGTTTTAATCGTTTCAGTTAAAGATAATGCTTGTTTATTTTGTGTTGTTTGTAAAAAACATTTTAAAGCAAATAAACAAATCACACTTAATAAATAAAAAACAAGTGAAAAAGATTGTTTTAGATAAAGACAAGATAAAACATAACTATGTAAAAATGTCAGTAGAATATGACAAACTAAAACCAACCATTGAATCAAAACTAACCCATAAACATTTTTCATTTCCGCTTTAAAAGTTTTTAATAATCTTTTATTAAACATTTTTTCTTCTCCTTTCTTTAAGTGAAAGCCATCCATGTTTGATTGTAAGAAGTGGATGGTAAAAAAGCATATATTTTCCAGAAAAGCGCATCACTTTTTTTACTTGACTTCGATATTCTTTTTGATAACAATGAACTTTACATCCACTACAAAAAGTTTTAGTTTCCATAAAAGGACATTTATCAATACGCAAACAAGCGTACTTATAAAGATCTTCACACATCTTACTTTCTTGAGGATGTTTTCTTTGATAAATATCAATCATTACCTTTAATATTCTTTTTTCATTTTCTCTTTTTTGATCTATTTTATTCATTAATAATCTCTACTTTCTTTAACATAATAAAATGATGAATACTCATTACCATCAATAAACATATCTTTCCAATCCATACAGGTGTAATCATTACAGCAATCAAAAAAATAAGTGATACTGTAAATAATGACTGATTCCTTTTCTTTTTGGTTGTCTTCCTTTCAATGACCATTTCATTGATATATTTTTGATAAAGTTTTGTTTGAATTAAATATTCATGAAATCTATCTGAACTTTTTGAAAATAAAAAAGCACTTAAAAGTAAAAATGGGGTCGTTGGCAATATTGGTAAAACCACACCAATCGCTCCTAAAATAAATGATATAATTCCAAATATAATAAATAATATTTTCATGTTTCCTCCTGTAGTTAGTTGTACCTAACTACTATCATCATATCTGTTTAAAATAAAAAAACAAGCATTTGATTTGTTTCACCCATGAAACAAAATGCTGTTTTTTTCATGTTTTATAATACTTTTTCGTGTTTCATCAATGAAACAGTATTTTTAAAAGGGCAAGATTTTCTGGCATATGTCCTTTTAATAAATTAACCTTTAATTTAACCGTAAGAGATGTTTGCATCAATCTTTCTTCTTTTGTATAAAAGAAATTTAAATCTGTAATAGGTATATAGAAACAATCATTTTTTTCAAAACAATCACATTCCTTATTCTGAATAAGATATTTCATCGATTTTAATTTAGAAGAAATCGTAATTCTTTCTTTTAATAATTCTTTTTTCATTTCAATTGGTTGAAATACAAGAAATCCTTGATGGTGCTCAATTAAAAGATAGGCAGGATGCTCAAAACCTCGATTAGCCATTGAATGAACATTTGCATCTTTATAATGAAATAATGTAAAAGAATACTTCTTTTGTATCTCTTTCAAGTATTTTTGGATCAGCAGTAAAAGAAAAATTATATTTACCTGGTTCTAAATGATGTTCTAAATAATGTCCTGAAAATTCTACAAGGTCTCCTAGTTGATCAAAAACTTTATTAAAATGAATACGACTACAAATGCGTTCAATGGTTTCATCATTAAGTGTCGTATAGAGTTTGATAGCTTCTTGACGAGCCTCTTCTTCATTTAGGTGACTTGTTTCTTGTAGCCAATAGGTTAGATTCTTTATTTTTTCTTGAATTTTTTCAATATATTCTTGTCCTTTTTTTGAAAGCTGACATTTACCTTTATCTAAAGTTAATCCTTGTTCATAAAAAGTATTGATCATTCTTGACATTGTTGCTTTTGAAACATTCATTTTTTTAGCTAGTAATGTGACTGTTATTTTTTTATTTTCATTCATTAATAATAAGCTTTTTATTTTTTCTGTTGTCATTTTAATCCCTCATATTGTAAATTAGCATAAGCTAACTAATATGTCAATGTTAATGATATTAACATTTAAAGCTCTTACATTTTTAGGAATTTGTTAATGGGATTTAAAGTGATATCTAAATGCTTTATCTTTTTTATCATTCATTCTATAATATACTTGTATTAAGAAAGAGGGAATAAAATATGAGTATCAATGAAATTAATGAACAAGCAAAAGAATCTTTAAAAAAATATTTTAAGAACAGTCAAGACATCCAACATGATGATGACACTAAAAAACAATTAACAATTGAAGAAATGTATCAATCAGTTGATGATGAAATCAAAGAACAAGAAAAGAAATTAGAAGAATTACATCAAATGCGTCATGCATTACAACATAACGCTAAAGAAGCTTATGAAGCGGTTTATGGGAAAACTGATGAAACAGCAGAAGTAAAACATACGACTGTTGAAGAAATGGAAAAAGAACTTCATGAAAATGTTGAACATCAAATGGAATATGTCAATGAATTAAAAAATAAATCTATAAAAAAATAGGTCAACTCGACCTATTTTTCATTTATATATTCATCTTCACTTTGACGATCATCAACATATGAAGCAACTACAATTTTCGTTTCTAGATTCTTTTTATAATCATACGAAAAGACACCTGCATATAAAATATCAAATAAATATTTTAAAGAGGTTGTTGAAGCAAAATCACCTATTTTAATATGTAACATTTCTCTTGAAGAAAGATACAAATGAACATCCGCCAATCTTGAAATAGAATTTTCTGCCATACAAGTAATTGAAATAAATGGAATATTTCTTTTATGATAAATTTCTGCAACTTCCACCATTTCTCTTGTTTGTCCTGAATAAGAAATAATGATTGCACAATGACTCTCATCGGCAAGACAGGCACTTCTTTTTTGACCCGTTACTTGATCAATGACTTGAACATCTTTACCAATATACATCATTAATGTTTTAAAATGTTTCGCTAGTAAAACATGATCGAGAACACCATAAATATCAATAACTTGTGCTTTTTGTAATAAGCGAACCGCTTCTTGTAGATCATCATGATGATTAAGTTGCTGTGTATCTTGAATGGTTTCTTTTTCTAATAAAGCAAGATTTTTTGTAATTGTCATCAAATCATCACTTAATAAAAAAGGAATAGAAGCATCTACATCTGTTTCTTCTAACATATAAGAAAGTTCTTTTAAATACGCACTTTTAAATTCATTAAAACCACTATATCCTAACTTCTTAGCAATTCTTACAAGCAAAGGAGCGCTTGTAAACGTATTCCTTGCTATTTCATTAGCAGACATTTTTTCAATATTCATTCCTTGATCAATAATATAATCAACAATTTCCTTCTCTGTTTTTGAAAAATGTGTATTTTCTATTTGATTGACAATGAGCATAAAAATCTCCTTTCTATAATTCTATTGTTTCTAAATCATTAGGAACATAAATCTTCCCACTAAAATAAGCTTTTCCTTCTTTTGTATAAAGTTCTTTACGATTTTCAATATTTTGATCTTCGCTGTGATATAAAACCACATTTTTTACTTTTAATTTTTCAGCAAGCTGACACGCATCTTTAACTGTTGAATGATGTTTTTCATAAGGATGAAAAATATCTGCTTGATCATATAAACAAAAAGCTTCATGTAATAAATAATCACTCTTTAAAGCATATTTTTCATTTTCTTCGTTATAAGGTTCATCCCCACAACATGTTAATTTTCTTTCTTGATCAAGTTCCATCATAAAACCAAATTGTTTAGCTTTCGTTGAATGAATATCAAAGAAAGTTACTTTCTTACCAATAATTTCTTTCGTTTGACCATCGTTTACAACCACAAGATGTAAACGGTCATGAATAAATTTTGTTTGCTTACTTTGTAAAAGCATTTGAGAAATCGTTTCTAACATCTCAATCACTTCTTGATGACCATAAATATAAGCTTCTCCTTCATATTTACCAGCTGCCATATTTTGACAAATCAAACGAATCATCCAAATCATCCCTAATAAATGATCAATATGTTTATGTGTGACAAAAATATGTTTTACATCTTTCCAATTGATCCCTGCTTTTTCAAGTTGATTTAAAACTGTATTGCCCCCACCAGCATCAACCATCAAATAATCATTTTCATTTTCAATGACAAAACAAGTATTATAGCACTTTGTCACAAGTGCATTTCCTGTTCCAAGCATTGTTAATTTCAAGTAAATCCCCCCTCATCCTCTTTTATTTTAGCGAAAGAATTTTTCTTTGTAAAATAAAAATAGAGCCTAAGCCCTATTTTCTCTAAATATTTTTCCAAAGACAAATCTTACGATTGGTCCAGCAAAACATAATTGTAAGAAAAATGCCATTGGGAAATTTAAAACTGTTGTTTGTAACCAAACAGCAATGATTTGATTTCCTGCATTTTTAAATAAAAGTGTTGCTGCAAATGACATACA